>ERZ1292645.65-Hain-H14-02um-R2-65-length-48561-cov-8_pt1 | contig 48561 bp, 44 predicted proteins | sample MGYA00564401_ERZ1292645 | MGnify/ENA primary metagenome ERZ1292645 (study PRJEB36523, sample SAMEA6512644) | groundwater metagenome | collected 2019-01-09 | study: AquaDiva: Metagenomics assemblies of 32 groundwater samples | reverse complement strand
GTCATTTTAGATTTATAGTCTTTTATGCCATCTGTGGTTCCGTGGCCGTTTTTGCGCATGCGTTAATAAATCAAGGCTCTACACTCCCGATGATCGGGGCTAGCGGGGCCATTTCCGGAGTGCTTGGCGGATATCTGATTCTATTTCCCAGGGCCAGGATCCTGACTCTTCTGCCATTAGGCTTTTTCATACAGGTAGTCAAGATCCCGGCATTATTTTTCCTCGGATTCTGGATAGCCTTTCAGATTATTAATAGCACCCTAAGCATATGGAGTAGCGGTGAAGGCATAGCGTGGTTTGCCCACATAGGAGGATTCTTGGCCGGCCTCCTTCTGATAGTTTTTTTCAGGAAAAAGTAGAGAAGGTTTAGCAGGTAGGGCCTGCTATTTGAAGCCTTAGTATTTTTTTCTGTTAATAAGAAGCTGCCTGCCCCTGGTAATTTTTCACACAAATTTTAGTTGTAGAGGCCATTTTTTAGTATTAGAATTATATCAGGAGGGCGATATGAACTGTTACTATTTGCCAGGATCTGTTACCAAAGATCCTCTGACCTGCCTGTCGGCAGCCAAGGCATCGCTAAAATGGTTGGGCAACGGGCTCAAATGACAATTTTATGTCCAGGTAATGGCAAGGATTTACATATTTTTCTGAAATTATGCCGGTTAAATGTCGCACCTTATTGATAATATTGTAAATTTTTATATTTACCAGCATGGCATGGATATTGTATGATTTAGGTATTGTATTTAGAATTTCGGTTCCATTTTTAAGGGAGATTTAGATGAAGGGGATTATATATACAGAATGGGGAGGAATTAATCTTGCTCCTCTTACGAAGATTTGTTCTGAGCCGCTTTTTCCGTTGGGTGGCAGACCTGTAATAGATTATTTGCTGAAGCGGCTTAAGCTGGCTGGTGTTGATGAGGTAGTGATTATCTTACATGAAAGGATAGGCGACCTGGCTAGCTACCTGGGCGATGGAAAAAGATTTAATATTAGGATTAATTATATATGTCAAAATTTTCCCTTGGGAAGGGGAGGGGTTATAAGGGCAGCGGCAGAATATCTGGATGATAAACCTTTTCTTCTTGCCGATAGTAACGCTGTAATTGATTTTGATCTTTTAAGCCTAATCGGTTTTCATAAAGAGAGAGGCTCCTCTCTTACAATAGGCGTCAATCAAGAGATGGCCTCAGGCATTGACCTGTCTGCAGATGGAAGGATCAATCTTATTTCACGTCTTACCGATCTTAGAGGTTGTGGTATATATATCCTTGATCCATCTATACTTCATTTTATCAAGAGGTCTGGATATCTGGATATAGAGGATCAGCTTACTCCATTACTTATAAGTAACGGTGTGCCTGTCTATCTTTTCAAGATAGCCGGTTATATCAAAGATATTGAACTCCTTGATGATTATATAACAGCGAACTGGGATCTCCTGGAGGGGAAACTAAATGGCATATATTCTCCAATGGGAAATAGAAGAGAAATTATGGATAGGGTATGGGTTGGAAAGGATGTAACTATATCTCCTGATGTCCGGCTTACTGGACCTGTTATCATCGGGGATAATACAGTGATCGATAGCAATTGCGAAATCATTGGTCCTGCAGTAATAGGCGAGGATTGTCATCTTAAGGATGGGGTCTTTGTAGAAAAATCCATAATCCTAACCGGGTCCCATATAGGCAGAAAGTCAGAGGTAGGGTCTTCCGTAGTAGGCAAGAACTACCTGCGGGAGAGAAGCATGGTTTATAAGAAGATAGCAATAAAAGGACATCTTACCCTTGGTGAGTCTAATCTTATTCAGCAGAGCATCAGAGATGCCAATGGTGTTAATGGCGTTATAGATGAGTCCGGTATCCCGCTTGAGATGAAGAGGTTTATATATTTGACAATAAAACGGGCATTAGATATAATTGCTTCTACTTTTGTAATATTGTTTGGATTACCTATATTTTTGATGATCGCCTTAGCAGTAAAGATTGACTCAAAAGGGCCTGCCTTTTTTTTACAGAAACGATGTGCCAGGGGTGGTAAAAGATTTACTATGATCAAGTTCAGAAGCATGATCTTTGGGGCAGCGGATATGCAGGAGGGTCTTCGCCCTAAAAATGATCTGGACGGACCTGTATTTAAGATAGAAGATGACCCGAGACTCACCAGGATCGGAAGGTTTCTAAGAAGGACCAGCCTTGATGAGCTACCTCAGTTCTTTAATGTTTTGATAGGCGATATGAGTCTTGTAGGGCCAAGACCGCTTGTAATGGAAGAGATGAGGTGTTCGCCTGAATGGAGGGAGATCAGACTCAGGGTGAAGCCTGGAATTACAGGCTTATGGCAGATGAGTAGCCGGAGCAGTATCTCATTTCATGATTGGATAAGGCATGATATACATTATGTCAAGAATCAATCTATCCTCTTAGATATTAAGATAATTTTTAAAACAATATGGGCAGTGATCAAATTTATCGGGGTTTATTAAATGTGTGAAGGGTTAAAGGAGTCATCATTAGGATGGAATATTTCCATTGTAACCCTCTTCTGTCTCTCCTTAATTCTTAATAGCTGCGGGATATCAAAACAAGCAGTACAAAAAGACCAAGAACAGTCAGAGATTCCACAAGGAGAAAAGGTTGGTATCTCCGAGATTACCCTTGGTGCAGGTGATGAGATCCAGATATCTGTTTATCTACATTCAGACCTTACAAAAAAGATATTAATCCCACCCGATGGGGAGATATTCTATCCATTTGTTGGGGAGATCCAGGTGGAGGGCATGAGCATGACAGACCTCCGACATAAAATTCGGGAAGGCCTTGCCGAATATATTGTAAGTCCGCAAGTAAGCTTAGAGGTCGTCTCTCTTCGGAGTCGAAAGATCTTTGTCCTTGGTGAGGTGCAGCGACCAGGCATATTTCAATTGGATAGCCAGATGGATCTAGTCGAAGCGATATCAAGGGCAGGAGGATTTACACTTGATGCTAGTGAAAATAGTGTAATGTTAATTAGAGGTGATCTCTCGCATCCAGAGGCTCTTAAGATTGATCTTAATCAGGTATTAAAGAAGGGCGATATGAATAAGAATGTAACACTTCAAAAAGGTGATATCATCTACGTACCGGCCAGCTACATAGCTGATGTTGATCGTTTCTTCAGACACTTTGGTAATATTATCTTTCCAGTAGTCGGGTTAGAACAGGGAATCATTCTGGGGCCCCAGGTAAGGGATCTGGTTGTCGGAAAGAAGAGGGAGTCTACTACGACCAATATAGTTGTTGTCCCGGGACAATAGGCAGCTAAATAAGCAAACAAATGAATACCTTGAAGGAAAAAAAGAGAAGGGTCTTTGTTGTAGGATTAGATGGGGCAACCTTTGATATCATTATTCCTATGATCGAAAAAGGGAAATTGCCCAATCTAGCAAAGATGATGAAAAGCGGCACCTACGGCGAATTGACCTCTACAATACCCCCAAATAGCTCTGTTGCCTGGTCTTCCTTTATGACCGGGAAAAACCCTGGGAAACATGGGGTATACTATTTTCTTGAAAAGAAGGTAGGAAGTTATGAGAGGCCTGTAATAAGTTCTAGATCCATTAAATCAAGAACCTTATGGCGGATTTTAAGTGACCATGATAAAAACGTTTGCATAGTTAACGTCCCTGTAACTTACCCTCCTGAAGAGGTCAATGGATATCTGATATCAGGACTTCTCGCACCTGATAAAAAGAGCAATTTTACTTATCCTCCTTCTCTGCACATGGAGCTTCTTAAGGAAATAGGAGATTACCCTCTTGATCATGAGCCCGAGCAGATATGGTCTAAGGGTGACGAAATAGGGGCGTATCAACATGCAATCTATGCTACAAAAAAAGTAATGGAAGCAACGGAATATCTGATGAAGAGGATAGATTGGGATTTCTTTATGACGGTCTTTACAATAACTGACCGTTTTCAGCATGTAGGTTGGAAATATACCCTGCCCTGGTTTCAAGAGAAGCATCCAGGACCAGCTAACAAGTTTGGTAATCTTATTGAAATAGCCTATGAACTAGCAGATGATCTCTTAGGTAAAATAAAGGCCAGTTTGGATGAAGATACCATATTAATTGTCCTCTCTGACCACGGATTTGGACCGATCTCTTATAAGTTTTATATAAACAAGTGGCTAATAGATAATGGTTTTTTACGATTAAAAAAGGGTGTAAGATTTACCTTCTCATCAAAAAGGTTTTTGACTAATATTCTAAAGCGATCCTCTTTTATAAGAAGAAGCAGGGAGGTCCTTCATGCCCTCACGAGGGACCATCCCGAATCAGGTGGAGGATATGCCTTATACAGATTGATAGATTGGTCAAAGACAAAGGCCTTTTCTAGCTTTAGTGGCGGTGAGGAGATCATATATATCAATCTCAAAAGAAGGGAACCGATGGGGATCGTTAAGCCAGGGAGGGAATATGAAGAGCTACGTGACGATATTATATCAAGGCTTTATAATGTAAAGGATTATGAGGGGAGGAGCATAATAGAAAAGGCATATAAGCGTGAGGATATATATAATGGGGAATATCTCTGCCTTGCACCAGATATCCAGTTTGTTACGAGAGAGATGAGTGTGCACCCAGAGTCTGATCTATTTGCAGAAAAGATCTTGGTAAGACCAGAGGAGAGGCCTGAGGAATATTTTCCGGCTCTGCATAGGCTTAATGGCGTATTCTTATTAGAAGGAAGATCAGTTAAGAGGAATAATAAATTATTTGGTACAAATATTATCGATTTAGCGCCAACTATACTTTACCTTCTTGACCTTCCTATACCTAAGGATATGGATGGTAGGCCCCTTTTGGAATGCTTCGATATGGATTTTACAAAGACCCCATCCTTTAGCGATACAGTTTTAAAGCCTCAACCTGATGATTCAGATTTTTCCTATTCTGATCTGGAGGATCAAAAATTGAAAAAGATGCTACAAGATTTGGGCTACCTTAGCTAAGGAAGATGATGTACATTCTTGGGATTAATTGTTTTTTTCATGATTCCTCGGCATGCTTGTTGAAAGACGAGGTACTCATTTTTGCCATTGCGGAGGAACGTTTGTCCAGGATAAAACATGATCGGAGCTTTCCGATCCGTTCCATTAGGGAATGCCTTAAATTTGCAAATATAGTGCTGGAGGATCTTGATTACATCTGTTTTAGTTGGAATATACCAGTTAAAACTGGACTCCACAACGTGAAGACTTTCCTCCTAAATCAACGACCTCTTACAAAAAGTCATATTTATGCAACCCTCCTTCAATTTACTAAGGATATTGAATCCTGGGGTGGAAGAAGGTCTCTATTCAGTGAGTTTGGGAAGGTTGATAAAAAAAGGATCATCTTTGTTGATCATCACGAATCTCATGCGCTTAGCGCCTTTACCCTTTCTGGATTTGATTCATCCAATATCTTAGTTGTGGACGGAAGGGGTGCTACTCAGGCTACAACATTGGGATATGCAGATAAGAGAAAATATGAGGTCTTGGATGAGGCTCTGTTTCCTAATTCTCTTGGTTTATTTTATGCCATTTTTACAAAATATCTGGGATTCGAACCTAATAGTGATGAATGGAAGGTCATGGGGCTTGCACCATACGGAATACCTTTAAATGGTCTGCTTAATGGACTGGTAACGGCTAATAAAAATCTATATCAGATTAATTCCAGGTATCTATTTGGCAGGTTTCCTGGCGACATGGGACCGTTGGAAGAAAAATTAGGTCAGTGCAGAAGCCCTGAATCTGAAATAACAGAAAGATATAAGAATATTGCGGCTACAGTTCAAAATACCTTAGAGGAGATATTATTTTCATTGGTTTCTAGGATGATAGATATAACCGGCTCAAGAAATCTATGTCTTAGCGGTGGTGTTGCGCTTAATGCAACAGCTAATGGAAAGCTTATAAGATCTGGTTTGATCAGCAACATTTTTATTCAGCCTGCTGCTTCTGATGATGGAAGCGCTATAGGAGCAGCCTATGGCGCTTACTGGAAATTGGGAGGAGAGATACCTATAATTAAAATGAGGGATGTATATCTAGGATCAGGTTTTTCTGAATCGCAGATCGAGGAGAAATTAAAACGATATAATATAAGGTATGAATATCATAACAATATAGAAGAAGTAGTAGCCGATTTGATAGCCAGCGGAAATATCATTGGTTGGTTTCAGGGGCGTTCTGAATTCGGACCGAGGGCATTAGGAAATAGATCTATCATTGCTGATCCAAGGGCTGAAGCTATGAAAGACAAGGTCAATAGCTGTGTAAAATTTAGAGAGAATTGGAGACCATTTGCACCTGCTATACTTGAAGATTCTGCCAAAGATTATCTAGAATCTTATTATCCTTCTCCTTTCATGACAATGACATTTCAGGTAAAAGAAGATATGAGAAAAAAGATCCCTGCTGTGGTTCATATAGATGGAAGCACAAGGCCGCAAGCGGTAAATAAGGAGGTTAATCCTAGGTTCTGGAGGCTTATTAAAAACTTTGAGTCGATCACCGGAATTCCTGTTATCCTAAATACCTCTTTCAACCTAAGAGGGGAACCCATAGTATGCACACCAGAAGATGCTATCAGGACATTCTATACATCGGGGTTGGACTATCTTGTTATGGAGAATTTTCTAATAAAGAAGTGATAATTATGCTAGGTTCTTAAATGAAATGAGTATTCCATCTAAAAATAAAAAGGTTGTGCTCTATCTTCCAGTTGCCACAAGGGGTGAAGTATTAGCTGAAGAAGGACCCAAAACAGAACAAATTCCTCCGCTTTCCCTCCTTGCGATAGCTGGACCATTATTAAGGAAAGGATACGAAGTTAAGATTATTGATGGACGGATAGAGGAAGATTATACAGAAAAGGTCTTAAAAGAATGTGGGAATGCACTCTGCTTAGGCATGAGCTGCATGTTTGGATTTCAGGTCTACAATGGTTCGGTTGTCAGCCAGAGGGTAAAAGAATCCCTTCCGGACTTACCAGTAGTCTGGGGTGGGTGGTTTCCTACTATATCTCCGGAGCTTGTAATCAAAGAGAATTTTGCGGATGTTGCTGTTAGGAATCAGGGAGAGGAGACCTTTTTAGAGGTCCTAAAGGCTTTTGAGCAAGGTTCTTCGTTGGATAATATATTGGGGATCACATATAGAAGGGAGGGAGGGATTATAAGTACGCCAGATAGGCCATTTATAGATATCAATAAGTTGCCACCAATGCCATATCATCTGGTTGATATGGAGACCTATATAAGGTCTGATCCTTATCCGAGACCTAGGTATCTGCTATCAACAGCCAAGGGTATTCAGTTGCCCGATTGTGAGGTAAGGGTTCTATGGTATCAATCAAGCTGGGGATGTCCTGAAGACTGTACGTTCTGCAGCTCTCCTTTAGTATCAAGAAGGAGATGGAGCGGATTGGATGCTGAGGAGGTTTGCGATGAGATCAAGGGATTGGTTGATCAGTATAAATTCAATTTTATTCACTTTTGCGACAATCTATTCTTTGTTGACAGAGATAGGGTTGGGGATATTTGTGAGGGAATACTAAAAAGGCACCTTAACATACGGTGGGGTGCCACAGGGCATGCCAGGCTTATTTCAAGATTGGATAATAATTTTTTAGATCTAATGGAAAGAAGCGGATGTTATGCCGTATTTATGGGAATTGAATCCGCTCACAGAGATACCCTTAATATCTTGCATAAGCGGCTCAAACCAGAAGATGTTGTGAAATCTGTGGAGCTGCTTGTTAATCATAATATTGCTCCTATATTATCCTATATTGTTGGGATACCAGGAGAATCAGCAGAATCAGTAGAGGAGACATTAGAGCAATGCCGCTATCTTAAGATGAGATATTCAAATAGGATAGAGGTACAGATTCAATTTTATTGCCCCTTTCCTGGTGCTTCCCTACATAAAGAGGCATTGAAATTAGGATATGAAGATCCAAAAACAGTATTAGAATGGAACCAGCGCACTACAAGTAGACCAGTCTTCAAATATCTAAAGAATTCTCAGATTAAAAAGATAACACGTTATAGAGATGTATATTTTAGATGGGCATTCGATATACTCCGGGAGAAATCTAAATTAAATTTAGCTCAAAAGATCCTCCATAATTCAGCACTAATTAGGATTAAATATAGGATGTGGGTATTACCCGTAGAATTTTGGTCTTATTATTTAGTTAGGAGATCGATCCAGTCTATTTTTAAATTGCTCACCAGGGATAAGTATAATTTGAAGGCCAGGAATAGTATATCCACATGACGCTGCATACAAAGATAGAACAGCCAGAGGTTGGAGCGCCAGTAGGGTATGTTTTTTTTGCGGTTCAGAAACGACTAAAGGTTGCATCTAAATTCGTTGACTTTTCAAGAAAGATTGTTCTGGATTTAGGCTGTGGAAATGGGGCATATACTGTAGAGATTGCCAAGGTAGCAAAAAACATTTGCCGTGGATATAGAAGACCAAAGATTGGCCTTTTTACACGTTATAAAAAAAGTTTGCCGGCTAATCTCTGTATTGAGATAATAAAGGCATCAGGTGAGTATCTTCCATTTCGATCAGAAGAATTTGATTTGGTAACTATGATTGAGGTCTTGGAACATGTCTCTTCAGAGGAAGAGTACCTTTCTGAGATATATCGGGTATTGAAGACAAATGGAGACCTTATCCTTTTTGTGCCGAATCGACTCTATCCATTCGAAACCCACGGTGCGACCATTAAAGGAATCAGACTGAGTAGGTGGACCCCCTTTGTTTCCTATCTTCCCGAGCCATTACATGCGAGGATTGCCCATGCGAGGATATATACTGAAAAAAAGTTACGATTATTTATCAAGGAGGCAGGGTTTAAGACCATGGCCGTAGAGTATTTCTACCCACCCCTAGACTATATTTATCTTCCTCAGAAGATTAAAAAATTTTACAGGCAAATCGCTACAATCCTGGAAAATTCGTTCCTTAGGCGATTTGGGGTCTCACTCTTCATGCTTGCCAGAAAGACTTAAGATTAGGAATAAACTCATTATGAAGAGTCATAAAAAATGGATAATCTAAGAAGTATTAGAGAGAAAAAAGATGTAGTATTGTTTTTACCCAGGAAAAATGCTGTTAATACGGGTACTGAACAGATGCCTCCCCTTCAATTACTTGCATTAGCTAGGGTCTTAATTAGTTCCGAATATAATGTAAAGATAATAGATGCAACCATAGAAAATGATTACATTGATAAGATAATTCAGAATTGTGAAGGTGCCCTATGCCTTGGTATTAGCTGCATTATAGGGTACCAGATCTATGATGGAGTTAATATTGCAAAAATAGTTAGGAAAAGGTTTCCTGACCTTCCCATAGTTTTCGGTGGATGGTTTCCATCAGTTGAGCCAGCCCTTTTCCTTAAAGAGGGTGTGGCCAATGTTGTTGTCCGTGGTCAAGGAGAAAAGACCTTCTATGAATTAGTGGAATCCATAAGAAATCATAGTTCTCTTGAGACTATTATGGGCATTTCTTATAAGAAAAACGGTGTGATTGTTAGCAATCCTGATAGACATACAGAAGATATAAATAGTTTCCCGCCTATGCCATATCATCTAATTGATATTGACCGTTATATCTCCTCCGATCCATATGTTATTGATACGGTGGCAAGCAATAGAAGGAGATTTGAGAAGGATTTTAAATTCAGAGTACTTCACTATTTTTCAAGTATAGGCTGCCCGGATAACTGTAAGTTTTGTTGTTCGCCGGGGGTGACCAAAAGAAAATGGTCTGCCCTGGATCCTATAAGGATGGCTAATGAAATAGAAGGATTGATAGAGCAACACAGGTTCAACTTTCTTATATTTTTAGATTCCAATTTTGTTTTAAGCGAAAAAAGAGTTAAAGTATTCTGCGAGGAGATCCTGAGAAGGCATATAAGATTGCGATGGAATGCATTCGGTGAAGCAAGACCACTTAGCCGGTACAGCAAGGAAACCTTAGATCTTATGAAATTGAGTGGATGCTGTGAGGTATTTATTGGCGCCGAATCATCCTGTGACAAGACCTTATATCTTATGGATAAACATATTACCCATGAAGAAGTAAGAGAAAGTATAGACCTTTTAATAACTAGAAATATAACACCGAGGGTTGCCTTTATAGTTGGATTCCCAGATGAATCTAAAGAATCTATCGATGAAACTATAAAAACGTACTATGATCTCAGGATGAAATATCCCTCTATAGATTTAAGGATTAATGTTTTTTATCCTCTCCCTGGTAGCGGTTTCTATTCCCGTGCCCTGCAGCTAGGTTTTAAAGGCCCCAAAACCTTAGAGGAATGGAGTGGAATAACCAGAGACAACGTAAAGAAGACAATGCCGATTCCAGACTGCTTAACGACTTCTCAGCTTCAGAAGGTTACATACTACAGAGATATCTTTTTTAAGTGGGGTTTTGACATAATTTGGGAGAGACCCAATTTAAATTATATACAAAGATCCCTGCAAAGGATTGCACTATTTAGGCTAAAGACTAAGATATTGGCATTGCCCATAGAGTTTTGGTTGTATGGTCAGATTAGCAGATTAATCCATTTAATTAGAAGATACTTATTATGATAGGCAATGAAGGATTCATCCCTATAACTGAGGCTCAACTATCATGTCATATAATACCCCTTGGAAATATATCTCAGAATCTAACGGAAGAAATTATTCAGGATTTAAACAGTCTATCTATGCTATTTGGCCTATTGATCCGGATGGATAAATTAATATCCCGACATAGGGTTATATATATATTAACCGATTGTTTACTAAATATCCTTGCTGATATCGATAATTTGTTTTCCTCCGTCAATCAGGCAATGGTAATAGGGGTGTGTTATAAGAAGGCTTAAGACCTGATTGAATGGTTAATGGAAGGGTTGTATGGATTTACAAGATAAAGAGATGAAGGTCGTATTGTTTTTACCCCGGTTAGATCCTGGTAGTGGAGGTGATGACCAACGCCCCCCCCTTCAACTCCTGGCATTATCAGGGATTCTATTGGATAAATTCAGTATAGTTACAATAGATGCAGCGATTGAAGATAATTATAAGGGCCTGGTTATTCAACATTGTGAAACGGCTGTATGTCTCGGAATAAGTTGTATTTTGGGATATCAAGTTTATGATGGTGCAGATGTGGCAAGAGAAGTAAAAAAGAGATTCCCTGCTCTTCCAATTGTCTTTGGTGGATGGTTCCCCACTGTAAGGCCTAATATATTTTTTAAAGAGGGTATAGCAGATGTGGTAGTCAGAGGCCATGGCGAAAAGACCTTCCTGGAGGTTGTAAATTCATTTGTCAAGGGAATACCCTTAGATAATATCCAGGGAATAATTTACAAGAAAAATGATGAGATTATAACCAACTCAGAGAGGCTATTGGTAGATATGAACGAGCTTCCCCAGATGCCGTATCATTTAATAGATTACGAACGATATATAAGCTCTTCATCCTATGACAGGATGAAGAGCAATATAAGGAGACGGAACTCCTTGCTGGATAGGATAGGCCTCCCCAGAATTGATCCCAATATTAAGACAAGGACACTTCACTATTTTTCGAGCTGGGGTTGCCCTGATAATTGTACGTTCTGTTGCTCTCCAGGGGTAACTAAGAGGAGATGGACAGCCTTAGATCCACTCAGGATGGTTAATGAAATAGAGGGTTTAATAAAAAAATATGATTTTAATTTCGTTAGCTTCTGTGATGCAAACTTTGGTGTTTCTGAAAAGAGGGTAAAGAAGTTTTGCGAAGAGTTGCTCAAAAGAGATTTAAAACTAAACTGGATAGCAACGGCTGAGGCAAGAAGTATAGAAAGGTATGGCACAGACACGTTGGACTCTATGGCCCAGAGTGGTTGCTTCGCAATATTTATAGGTGCTGAATCGGCTTGCATGGAAACTATTTCCTTAATCGGAAAACATATAACGCCAGAAGAAATAGAAATTTCTGTAGATCGTTTAACCAGAAAAGGGATACTTCCATTGGTCTCCTATGTGATAGGTTTTCCGGGTGAATCATTAAATGGGATAAATTGTACCTTAGAACAGATATGTAAATTATATCTTAAGTATCCTGAGATGCTTGCGAGGATATTTGTCTACTTCCCTCTTCCTGGGAGTTTTTCTTACTCCCTTGCCATTAAATCAGGTTATGTAGAACCAAAGACTGTAGAAGATTGGGGCAGTATAAGGATCGATCTTATAAATGATTCAATTACCCATGAAAGCACAGAAAAGGACGCCTTGATAAGGAAAATTATTAAGCTGAGGGATTCTTACCTCTACTGGGGGTTTAATGTGAGATGGGAAAGGCCAAGGCGCCATATCATGGGAAGACTCTTAGAAAGATCCGCTCGCTTTAGAGTCCGTAATAGGATATTTAGGTTTCCAGTTGAGTTCTGGTTATATGATGGTCTAAGGAAGATATATAATGGATTTAGTATTACTAAGGGGGTCATAAGTAAAGCCACATAGCTTTCTAAGGAAGCTAGGTTCTACAAGGTTGCGCAAGGGCATAGCGTGGTTTTACAAATGACCGGATTAGTAACTAAGATGTAGATTGCTTTAAGAGATTAAGGAGGCGGATTATGAACAAAAAACTCTTAAGAAAGATTTTATGTTTATCTTTATCTGCTCGTAAAGGAAGATTAAGATTATCTATCCTACCGCTTCTAGTCTTAGCTTTTATTGCATCTTTGTTATTTGCTGATAGCGGAAGACCACAGATCTCGAATCCTGTAATAATCAAGGGGGCGTACCAAAGCGTTCCGGTTGAACCGCATATTTCAGACACAGATCTACGTAAACTCCCAAAAACCAAGGTTTGGAGGATGAGTGACCCTATTGTTGAGATACCAAGACGTACCTACCCGCGCCAGAAAGATTTTAGTCCGCAGCCAGATACGCAACTGCAAGACCCTGTTCTTGACCTCCAGAGAAATAGTTCGCATGATCTGTCGTTTCATCTATTCTCAATCCCGGACTTCAACTTTGATGGGCAAGGTTTTAGCGGAGTCTTTCCGCCGGATACAGTAGGTGATATCGGCATTAATCATTACATTCAAATGATTAATGGCTCTGGTGGTGCCATAGTTACCGTTTACGATAAGACAGTTGGCAGCATTGTGGCCGGTCCATTTGACCTTGACTCTCTCTGGATCGCCGGCGGTAGCTGTGCATCAGGCTTTGGCGATCCTATTGTGTTGTATGACGTAATGGCCAACCGGTGGTTGATGAGCGAGCTTGCGAAATTGGGGAACCACCTTTGTGTCTATATTTCCAGGACCCCCGATCCGGTCAGCGGTGGCTGGTTCCTTTACGACTTCAATGTCCCGGAATTCCCTGATTACCCAAAATATGCTGTATGGTCTGACGCCTACTATGTATCGAGCAATGAATCCAATCCGGCCGCCTATGCGCTGGACCGGATCAAGATGCTTCAGGGCCAAGCTGCTTCATTTCAACGCTTTACGGCGCCATCTCTACCCGCTTTTTCTTTTCAGGCATTCACACCTGGTGATCTCGACGGTTCTACTCCTCCTCTAGCAGGCTCACCCAATTACTTTGTCCGGCACAGAGACGGCGAGGCAAACGGGGATCCTCCGAATCCAAACAATGATACCTTGGAGATCTGGGAGTTCAAGGTGGACTGGAACAACCCAGCGAACTCCACCTTTGCAGGTCCGACCAATATACTTGTCTCTGAATTTGACTCAGATTTGTGCGGATTTATCTCCTTTTCCTGCTTTCCACAACCTAACACCACTCAAAGGCTCGATCCCTTAAGAGAGGTGGTCATGCATCGGCTGCAGTACCGAAACTTTGGTGATCATGAAACCCTTGTGGGCAATTTTGTGACTGACGTCAATAAATTGGACCACGGTGGTATCCGTTGGTTTGAGCTGCGCAAGACTCAGGGCGGCTCCTGGGCCCTCTTCCAGGAGGGTAGTTACGCTCCTGATCAGGCGCACCGTTGGATGGGAAGCATCGCAATGGATCAGCTGGGAAATATTGCACTTGGATATAGTATCACAAGTCCGGAGCTTAATATATTTCCCTCCATCCGTTACAGCGGGCGACTTGCAGGCGATCCATCAGGAACGCTGCCTCAAGGTGAATTCACCTTAGCCAATGGCGCTGGAGCACAAACAGTTTCTTCCCGTTGGGGTGATTATAGCTCAATGAATGTTGACCCCCAGGACGACTGTACATTCTGGTATACTACTGAGTATATGTTGGCCAGCGGTCTTTGGCAGACCCGTATCGGCTCCTTCAAATTCCAGTTATGCAAACAGGGGGGCACGATTCCTGACATAAAGTTAAATGGTTTGGATGGGGCCATAACATTGACCCCAATTGACAATATTTCGGCGACAATAAAACTTGTCTCAGGAGCTAATTCAGGAAAAAATGCAGACTGGTGGGTATTTGTAAAGGCCCCTTCCGACCTGTTCCATTTTGATTTTGGCAGCGGCTTATGGCAGCCTGGCTTAAGTGTAACCCATCAAGGACCTTTATCGGACGTGGGTCCTTTTACTATCTTAAATGCTTCTGGATTACCAGCAGGCAGTTATACTTTATATTTTGGAGTCGATTTGAACATGAACGGGCAATTAGATCCCAATCAATTTCTATTTGACACCGTTATTCTAAATATATGCTGTTAATGTACAAGAATAGTCTAATTCGTTCATACCGATATGGTGATGAAAAAAAGATGGATGATCTATTTAATGTTGTATTCAAGAAGGAGAGGGATTTAAAAACCTGGACTTGGAAATTTTCAGATAATCCTAATCATGCTGAGCATGTCATAGCTGTTGCTGAATCTGGAGGAGAGATAATAGGGATGTATCCATCCTGGGGGAGATATTATAAGTTCGGTAATGATCTTATTCTTACGCTACAACCTATAGAGAATTGCGTTCATCCGGATTTCCGTGGAGGAGGGAGGGTATTTATCCGGCTTTACCATGAATGGCGAAAAAGGGCTGTAAACCTGGGCGCTAAGTTTGCCTTTGGGTTTCCCACTGATGATCATTTTAAGATAGGGAGGAGATTACTTGGTTATAGGGTCCTCTTTTCGGTCCCTGTATTATATAAACGTTTGAACCTCCGCCTAGCCTTTAGAAATAGATTTCATAATATATTCCTGGAAAGGCTAGTCTATTTAATTAGTAATAGATTATATCGAATGTTATATTCAATCTCCGGGATGATGAGTCAAAAAAGGTTTGAGATAGAAAGAGTTTATAGCTTTGATAAAGGATATGACAGATTTTGGAGTAAGGTCTCCCAGAGATACGGGATTATAGGTATAAGGGATAGTGCATATCTAAATTGGAGATATGTCCAGCATTCAAAAAAAGGATATGCGATATTCAGATCTATAAGAGATGGCGAGGTTCAAGGTTATATTATCCTGAAGGTTTTAGATATAGATCCGGGCGAAAGGGTTGGCTTTATCGTTGATCTTTTAGCGATAGACAATGAAGACCTGATAGGAGGATTATTAACTGCAGGGATTACTTATCTTTTGAGTGAAGAAGTGGATTGTGTAAAAATCCTTATAGAAAATAACCTCATATATAATTACATGATAAAGAACGGCTTTAAGAAGAGGGATGAACCGCTTCCCGTAGCGTATGAGCTATACGATAAAAACATTGACGAGGCTTTTTTAAGGAATAGAGATAATTGGTTTTTAAGCTATAGTGACACAGATCTAATTGATTGAGAGGGTAACATACTTGAGATATGTAATAGAGACATTGAATTTGACCAAAAGCTTTTCTCATCAAGGGAGATTGAGGGATATCTTCCGTAGATTAGAGGGATCAAATATTTTAGCCGTTGATGGGGTTACTTTAAAGGTTAGGGAAGGTGAGATCTTTGGCCTACTTGGTCCAAATGGTGCTGGCAAGACAACCCTTATAAAACTACTATCTACTTTACTCCTTCCTTCATCAGGGAGTGCCAACGTATTTGGCTATGATATCGTTCAGAAAGATTATGCGGTGAGGAAATTTATTGGATTGGTAAGTAGTGATGAAAGGAGCTTTTATTGGCGGTTGACTGGAAGAGAGAATATGAATTTCTTTGCTGCGTTATGTAAATTATCGAAGAAGGAAATGATGCGAAGGTGTGAAGATCTGTTCAGGCTATTCGGTCTAAATGAGGTTATTGATTTCAGATTTGATGAGTATTCTGCTGGCATGAAACAGAAATTTGCCATAGCCCGTGGTTTGCTGAATAAACCGAAGATCCTATTTATGGATGAACCGACCAGGGGCCTTGATCCGGTTGCGGCAGCCACCTTTTATGCCTTGATAAAAAAGGAGATAAGAAATCTTTTTGGCTGCACTATTATCATTACTACCAACATCCTTAGCGAGGCAGAAGAGTTATGTGACCGTATAGGAATTATCAACCATGGTAAGCTAATTACCTCTGGAAGCATTGATGATCTAAAGGGAACTATCCATGCCAACTCAAGACATCACCTGAGTATAAAGAACCTCTCCGAACACCACCTGCAAATTATTAAGAAGATTAACGGTGTCATAAGCCTTACCAATGATCTTCTCTCCAAAGATCTTAAGAATAATGGGATCTATCGTATTGGGATAACGACGGACAATAATAAGGCAATATTAACAGAGGTATTTAATTTTATCCTGCAAAATAATGGAGAAATATTGAGCTGTAATACAGAGGAGATATCCCTGGAGGATATTTTCCATTCTTTTATACAAAGGTCGGATGCACCTAAGGATTTTAATGGGGGAGTCTCGTAGATGCTTAGGATGGCCCTAGCTTTTATCAAGAAAGACCTTCTCTTGTTTATGAGCTATAAGGCTAACCTTATCATGCAGATATTTTCTATCGTCTTTGGAGTAGCTATCTTTTATTATATGGGGGAGGTATTTAAAGGTATTAATAGTCCGGTCCTTAAATCTTACGGAGGCAGCTATTTTGCTTTCCTTCTTATCGGGATGGCCTTTACAGATTTTCTTACAATTAGTCTGGCCACATTTAACGCAACTATTCGTGAAAATCAATTAATGGGTACGCTTGAAATAATATTACTATCTCCCATAAACCTATTGGAAATCCTATTATTTTCCTCTCTCTGGAGCTATATTTTTACCTCATTTAGGTTTATACTTTATATCCTAATAGGTATAACCATATTTGGTCTGGAAGCAGGAAATATGAATATCATAGGCGCCGTTATAGTCCTTATCCTTTCAATTATATGTTTCATGCCAATAGGGATAATTGCGGCAAGCATTATCATGATTATTAAGAAAGGAGATCCTATTAATGTCCTTTTTAGTGTCACATCTATGCTGCTTGGTGGTGTTTTATATCCCACTAGTGTGTTGCCTGATTGGCTAAACAGGGTTTCCTACTTTTTACCTATCACCCATTCTTTAAATGCCATGCGCGGGGCTATCTTACAAGGTTATTCCATAGCTCAGCTATTCCCCGAGATGTTAACCCTCATCCTTTTTTCTATAATTCTCTTTCCATTAGGTTTCTTAAGTTTTCAGGCTGCCGTAAAGAGGACAAGGGTAACAGGATCAGTAGGCCATTATTAATGTTCGAAAAGATAGAAAAGCGGATCGCTTTTTATAGGATACGAAACTATATAAGATTATGTAAGATGCTTGCGTCAAATAACCTGGTACCAGAGCTGATTTCTCAGCCAAAAAAGGGAAAGATCCTAGTCTTAGCGCCTCATATGGATGATGAGGTAATTGGATGCGGAGGAACATTGTATAGGTCTGTCCTTGCAGGAGGAGATGTAACTGTTGTTTACATGACAGATGGAAGACGGGGTGATCCGGAATTAGAGGGGAAGGATATATCGAAAGAGGAGCGAAGAACTCTCGAAGATCGATTAGTAGACTTAAGGAAGAAGGAGGCGCAAATTGCGGCTTCAATCATCGGTATCAAGGATCTAATATTCTTAGACGAACCTGATATGGAATTAAATGCAAAAAAAGGTAATATTATAAATATGGTTGACATATTAGAGCGTATCAAGCCGGATGTTGTTTACCTTCCTTTTCTTACTGATAATCATCCAGACCACTGGCAGACAAATAGAATATTTGTAGAGGCATTGAAAAAGACGCCCCTTAGTTTTGATTGTTTTGGATATGAGGCCTGGTCACCAATCTACCCAAATTGCATGATAGATATAGGCGATGCGGTTGAGGTAAAAAAGCAGGCATTAGAAAAATTCAAGAGCCAACTCAAACATAATAATTATATTAATAGTATCCTAAGTTTAAACTCGTATCGTTCCATGGTTCACCTAAAAGGAGAAGGCTACGTAGAGGCATTTTTTGCAGCCACCTCAAAAGAGTATCTATCTTTATATAGTTATCTATGTAGAAAATAGTTATCTATATGAAAGTTTCTTAAGGACATTGTACATGAAGATCCTACATATAAATGATATTTATAGAGATTTTGGTGGAGCAGAAAGATATCTTCTTAATACCTGTTCAGCCTTGGAAGATTTAGGTCATATTGTGGTTATTATCAGCTCAAGCGAAGGTGAGAAGATCCATATTCCTGGGAGGAGGGAATATTTTTTACAGCCATCATGGGGGATCCGAAGTGGTTTAAGGCTAATAAATGCCTACAAAGATATTATTCTGAAAGAAGATCCGGATCTTATCCATCTACATAACATCCATTATTTTCTAAGCCCGCCAGTTATAGGGGCACTTCATAAGGTTAAACCTGTAGTAAAGTTTGTTCATGATGTAAGGCTCATCTGTCCGAACGGAAAAAAAATTATTGCAAGGTCTGATAGCCCCTGTCTCCTAAAGGCCGGCTTTAACTGCCTGAAGCATGGATGTATCCCGATTCTTGATAGGAGTTTTATTAATATGAAGGAAATGGGGATCTTTTTTTATCAATTGAGGTCGGCAAGAGGGCTTAATAAGATGATCGTAGGTAGCAGATATATGTATGATGAATTGATAAAAAATGGATTTGAAAAGGGGAAGGTGGCCCTAATCCCATGCTATACAGACAAGATTGAAAATGGTTTTATAGATTCCGCAAAAAGAGATGATGAATATCTGATCCTTTGTGTTGGGAGATTCGATGGAGTAAAGGGTATTCCGCAACTTATTAAATCATTGGCCCTGATCCGAGAAAAGAGATGGAGGGCAGAGATAGTTGGGGATGGAGAGTATCAGGATGAGGCCATTAATCTTGCAAAAGATCTGGGGTTAGAAAAGAAGATCAGCTTTCTCGGGAGGCTAACCTATAAGAAATTAGATGATCATTATCAGAATGCAAGTTTAGTAGTGATGCCTTCTATTATCCCTGAATCATTTGGCCTGGTAGGGATCGAAGCTATGGCCTTTGGTAAGCCAGTAATTGCCTTTGATTCTGGAGGGGTAAGCGAGTGGCTTCTGGATAAAGAGACAGGGTTTCTAGTAAAGAGGGGAGATATCTATGGATTGGCCAGGGCAATAGTCAATCTCTTAGAAGATAGAGGTTTAGCCCAAAGGACGGGAAGAAGGGGAAAGGAGAGGGTTGAGGCCCTTTATCGAAAGGCCAGACATATAGATGCCTTGATACAGATATACCATGAGGTAATTGAGAAAAGGAGCTTATTAAATGAAAAAAGTACTTATGACAGGAATCACAGGGCAGGATGGTTCATATCTTGCTGAATTTCTGATAGAGAAAGGTTATGAAGTTCATGGTATTGTTCGAAGGGTAGCCCTTGAGGATCCGGAGCATAGGTTATGGAGGATAAGGCATATCCTTGATAAGCTGACTCTCCATCCTGCTTCGTTAGAAAGCTATGCAAGTATATTCAACGTAGTAGATAAGATAAAACCTGATGAATGCTATCATTTAGCTGCCCAGAGTTTTGTAAGCTACTCCTTTGAAGATGAATTTTCTACTATTAACACCAATATCAATGGTACCCACTTTGTTCTATCGGCGATCAAGGAGAGGGCCCCTCATTGCAAGTTTTATTTTGCTGCATCTAGTGAGATGTTTGGGCTTGTTAAGGAGACACCTCAGAATGAAAACACCCCTTTTCACCCCCGCTCACCTTATGGAATCTCTAAGGTTGCGGGCTTTGACCTGACCAGGAATTACCGGGAGTTGTATAACCTATTCGCCTGCTCCGGCATCCTTTTCAATCATGAATCACCAAGAAGGGGTCGAGAGTTTGTAACCAGAAAAATCTCAAATGCTGTTGCAGAGATCAAGTTAGGATTATCTAAGGAATTAAGGCTTGGCAATTTGGAAGCCAAAAGGGATTGGGGATATGCGGAGGATTACATAAAAGCGATGTGGCTTATGCTTACACAGGATATACCTGATGACTATGCAATTGCTACTGGTAAGACCCATTCTGTGAAGGAATTTGTAGAACAGGCATTTAGCTATGCAGGCCTTAATTGGCAGGATTATGTGGTAATAGATAAAAGGCTTTATCGGCCGGCTGAGGTATATGAACTAAGGGGAGACTCTAGTAAGGGAAGGGAGAAACTTGGCTGGGAACCTACGGTTGGCTTCGAAGGATTAGTCGGGATAATGGTCGAAGCAGACTTGAAAAGGCTTAATAAAATAAGAGATTAATGCACCATGCTTGTAAACTGTAGATTAAAGGCATTGCAATATTTCTTTTGAGTCCATTTAGAAAAAGGAAACAAATTTACGATGAGGATATGTATCGATGCACGTAATCTGATCTCCTTGGAAAGGATGGGGGGGACTGGGGAATATCTACAGAATCTACTTATAAATCTGGCAAAGATCGACGCAGAAAATGAATATATTCTTTTCTTAAATTATATAAGAAATAGGCATCATGCCACTGTTAAGAATTATGTGGGGAAGAACTTCCATGAAAAGGTCTGCCGAATCCCTTGGCAGTTTGTAAGAAGCCTTTTTGAACAGGTCCATCTTCCCATAGAATTGTTGGTCGGGAGGGTAGACATATTTCATGGTACTGATTTTATGATCCCGAGACAGATCTCTGGCAGATCTCTGGTAACCATACATGATCTTATGTACTTGAACTACCCGGAATTTCTCGAACCGGAATGGGTAAAATCGTATAAAAGGGATGTTAAATGGTCATTAAAGAGGGCCGATTTAATTGTAGTGGAGTCAAATTTCGTTAAAGATGATATTTTTAAAAATTTCAATATACCAAAGAATAAGGTAAGGGTGATATATAATGGAATAGGTGGCCATTTTAGGGTACGAAAGGATCTACCGAAAGAGCATATAATGAAAAAATATAATATTAAATATCCTTATATCCTATTCGTAGGCACCCTTGAACCTAAAAAGAATCTGGTTAGATTAGTAGAGGCATTCTCTCAGTTACTGAGATCCCAAACCAGGAAGTTCAATCTAGTCCTAGCTGGAAGCAAGGGTTGCCTGAATTATAGGGAAAAGATAGAGCAAAAGATTAAGGATCTTAACTTAGAGAAGGAAGTTATACTTACTGGTTATATTCAGGATGAAGATCTTCCCAAACTATATGCAAGTGCAGAACTCTTTGTATTTCCTTCTATCTTTGAAGGATTCGGAATACCTCCGCTAGAGGCAATGGCGTCTGGTCTTCCTGTTATTGCATCAAATGCTGCCTCATTGCCAGAGGTAGTAGGAGATGCCGGTATCCTTGTCAATCCATTTAGTACAGAGGCTATTGCTAAGGCGATCTCCTCTTGCTTATCAGATGATAAACTTACAAAGATCTTGATCCATAAGGGATTAAAACGTGCCAAATTATTCTCATGGGAGGTTACAGCAAGGCAGACTTTAGCTTTATATAAAGAATTGGCGGAAAGGAAATAAGATTATGAGGATAGGTATAGATGTAACCTCTGCAGGTCTCCTGGGAGGAGAAAAGGGTGGAGTATATCAATATATCTTGAACCTTCTCTTGCAACTAAAAGAAATAGATAATGAGAATGAGTATATCTTGTTTTTTAACTTCATAAGGGGTAAGCACATAAAGGCATCTGATGAATTTTTCTCACTAGTTAGAGGGAAACGATTTAAAAAGATAATATCTCAGTTCCCACCTCAACTCAGGATGGGACTTAAACTGCCTATAGAACTGTTTATTGGGAAGGTTGATATCTTTCATGGACCAGCCCACTGGACATCACCTACACTCTTTGGCAAGTCGATAGTAACCATCCATGATCTAGCCTATTGGAGGATGCGAAGGTCTATTGAAATGGATAATCCGGACTGGATTCAAGTCTTAAGGAAATATCCATTAAAATATGAGGAGAATCTAAGACTTTATAGGCTAAGGTGTAACTTTTTGCACCAAATAAAAAGGTATACCTTTAGGTCATTGAAACAGGCCTCGATGATAGTAGCGAACTCCTACTTTACTAAAGGAGAGATCATCGATATCTTTAATATCCCAGAGGATAAAATTAAGGTGATCCATATTGGTATCTCAGATAGATATACTCCAATTAGAGATGAGAGGCTATTATATAGTGTGAGAGGGAGATACGGGATTAAGAATAATTATATATTATATATAGGGGCCATAGATCCGAACAAGAATCTGATCCCATTAATCGAGGCATTTAGGGAAATCAAAGGGTCTGTTAATCACCAGCTTGTAATTGCAGGGGAAAAGGGTTGGTATTATTATATATTACGTGAAAAGGTAAAAGAACTAAGACTGGAAGAGGATGTCATCTTCACAGGGTTTGTCCCTGATGAAGATCTCCCAGCCCTTTATGCTGGCGCTGATCTATTTGTTCTTCCTTCTTTTCTTGAAGGGTTTGGGATACCGGTATTAGAGGCGATGGCCTCGGGCACCCCGGTTGTTGCTGCAAATGCCGGGGCCCTTCCAGAGGTAATTGGAGATGCAGGCATCTTAGTGAATCCATTTTCAGTACAAGAGATTGCAGAGGGAATCTATAGGTTGATATCTAACAGTCATCTCACCAATGAATTAATCAAAAAAGGTCTTGATCAATCTAAAAAATTTAATTGGCAAAAGGTTGCAGAAGAGACGCTTGCCTTGTATGAAAAATCTTATTATGTATAGGTTGAGGCGCAAGAATTTTGTTAGACAGCGAAATTATTTACTGGCACAACTTTTAGATCTTTTGGGGTTTTCTACGATATGGACAGTAAATAAGATTTTTTATAAAAATGATCTCATAATAAAAAAGATATTACTTATAAGATTGGATCATATAGGAGATGTTCTTCTCACAACCCCTGCCATCAGGGGAATAAGGAAGCGTTATCCCAAGGCCCATATATCCTGTATGGCTGGTTCCTGGTCAAGGGATATATTGATCGATAATCCTGATATCGATGAGCTGATATTATATGACGCCCCCTGGTTTAAAAGGGGAGGTCTTAATGGAAGAGGAGGGATTATTGATTTGTTTAAATTCGCCTTTAGGATAAGGAGAAGGAGATATGATCTTTCTGTCGATTTTAGGCCGGATATTAGAAATTTCTTTTTAAGCTACATAATTGGTTCAAAAAAGAGGATTGGATTTGGTTTAAAAGGAGGAGGATTTTTCTTGACCGATATACCACCCCTTTTTGAATGGAAGCATGTGTTCGAGATGAATCTCGATCTTGTGAGGTTCTTGGGGGCAAAGAAGATCAATCCGGATCTACAGTTAACGATACCTGAGGATCAGGGGATCTATGCAGATGAGATCCTGAGAGGGAACGGCTTGACCAGAAATGATTTTATTATCGGTTTTAGCCCGACTGCCGGCTGTAAATCCAAGGAATGGATATTGGATGGATGGAGTGATCTCGGTGATGATCTAAGAGAAATGTACGATGCAAAGATCATAATCTTAGGAGAGGAGGGATCAGAATGGATTGGAGATGAGATATCCAAGAAGATGAATAAAGAACCGATAAATCTTATAGGAAAGACGAATCTAAAACAGCTTGCGGCAATAATCAAGAAGATGAATCTCGTTATTACTCTAGATTCTGCACCCAGACATATATCAAGTGCGGTTAGAACCCCTGTAATTGTCCTTAGGTATGGGGGTGATATTAAAGGATTATGGGATGGTTATGGCAAGGATTATTATGTAATCGCAAAAGATGTTCCCTGTTCACCTTGCGGTTATACTATCTGCCCAAGACCTAACCATGACTGCATGAATAAGATCACCAAGAAGGAGATAATCGCGCTGATAAAGGCTAATATCCATCCATCCATGCATCAGGGAAATATTATGAGGTGAAAAAAATAACTATGGAAGCTCAAATGAAGAGTCTTTTAGTAATCTCGCCACTCGATTATAAATGGGAGGCGAATCAGAGGGTTCATTATATAGTAAGATACTTAGGTAAGAGGTTTAATAAGGTAGTAGTGATCTGTTTTAAAATGCCTAACAATTCCTCTTTTAGAGCCTGGTTCAAGGATTCTCTGTTTATCAGGATCAGGTCGTCGGAGGAAGATAATATAAGATTTATAGAGGTAAATCCTTTTATCAACTGGCCTGAGAGTCTTGGAAAGAAGTTATCGGGATTTCCTAATGTAACTGCTTCTTCTTCTCCCTTTTCTTGGAAGGCCTTTTTATCTAAGGGTCTAAATCTCTTAGGACTAACAAAGGCAATTCTTTTTATTATTTCATATCTTTTGGTCTCTTTTACGAGATTGAGGGGTAGAGTTTTTGATGTCTGTGTGGTAGAAGGAGCATTGACAGGTATTGTCGGTCTGCTTATTAGAAGAGCAGGAAGGACAAGGTTATTGATTTGTGAAGATTGTGATTATACACCAGGTGATCTTCCTAGTAGATTGCGGACAAGGCTAACTGCATGGTTAGAAAAGCATTGCATGGAAAGGGCTGACCTAGTAATCTCGGCAGGTGAGATGTTGGGAGAATTAAGAAGATCTCAAATTAAAAATAAGAATATTGTTGTGATTCCGAACGGTGTACATCATGAGAGATTTTTTGTAGCTCAGAAAAAGAGACCCCATCCACCCACACTGGTATATATGGGTAATATTACAGACTGGACAGGCCTTGATTTTACCATTAGCGTATTACCAAAGATCTGTGAAAAATTAAGGGATGTAAGGCTGCTTATAATAGGTCATGGCTATCCCCAGTATATTATTAAATTGAAACAGATGGTGGAGGGATTAGACCTGGTAGATCATGTTAAATTTCTAGGCTTTAAAAGCTATGAGGAACTTCCTTACTGTTTAAAGGAAGCAGATCTAGGTTTGGCTAATTTTAGGCCTATCCCTCTGCTTATATATGCGTATCCACTTAAGGTATTGGAATATATGGCTGCTGGATTACCGGTTATAGGAACAAAGGGTACTGAAACTGAAAAGATGCTGTTAAAGTTCAGATCTGGTGTGGCTATAGATTTTGGAGATGAGGAGGCTCTGTGTAACTCCATAACCTCCCTTCTAATTGACAGGATAAGATACAAGGAGTACTCTGAAAATGCAAAAAGATGGGCTAGAGATCTAAGCTGGGATAAAGCGATGGAAAAAGAATACCATTATATTAAAGATAGATTTGAAACCCTAGTTACAAGAAAGATATTATCAGCATAATCATAAGATAGAGAACCAGTGAGGATATTACACGTAGTAAGGCAATATTTTCCATCTATTGCAGGAATGGAAAATTTCGTCCACAATCTATCTAAAAATCTTATCGAAAGAGGTCATCAATGTAGCGTAGTGACCCTAAATAGGATCTTTTTGAGAGATCAGATTTTACTTAAGGAAGAGATCATTAAGGGAGTGAAGGTCTTTAGAATCCCCTTTCTCGGAACCAAAAGACTATTTATTGCCCCTTCGATTGCTAGTTATATAAGGGATCATGATATAATTCATATTCATGGCATAGATTTTTTTGTCGATTTTCTTTCTGCAACAAAGGCATTTCATAAAAAACTTTTGGTTGTTTCTACGCATGGAGGTTACTTTCATACAAAAAAATATTGGATCTTGAAAAGGATATGGTTTAATACAATCACAAGGGCTACACTTAAGAAGGCGGACATGGTGATCTGTGATAGCAGACATGATAAGGAGATCTTTTCCAGGATAAGCGATAATGTTTTACTTATCAACAATGGCATCGATTATTTCGAATATAGCTGCATCAAAAAAAGGGTTGAAAAAGGGTTATTGATACATATTGGACGATTGTCATCAAACAAAAATATCGATAAGCTGATAAAAACAGTAGCACTTCTAAAAATGGAACATCCATATGTAAGACTGGTAATTATAGGACAGGACCAGGATAATATTAGGAGTTACCTTGAGGGGATTGCACTTAAATTGGGATCAAATGAAAACATATTCTTTGCTACTGATGTTTCCGATGGTGAATTAAAAAATTATTTAGCAAAGGCACATTTTTTTGTCTCTGCCTCTAGCTATGAGTCCTTTTGCCTATCCCTACTGGAGGCAATGAGTAGCGGTACGGTCCCTGTAGTTAACTCCATCGATCCGTTTAACTATTTTATAAGGGACGGAGAAAATGGATTCCTGGTTGACTTTTCAGTTCCTGAAAAGGCCTTTCAAACAATCAATCTAGCCCTAAGAATTGATTTACAAAAAATACATTCTATTGGTCTTAACGCAAGAAAGGAGGCGGAAAAATATTCTTGGTCTAAAACCATAAAGGAGTTCGAAAAGGTGTATAAGGAGGTGGCAAATCGGGATTGTTGAAGACTTCTTTACTTTAATGTGAGAAAAGGGGGATGACGAGGGTCTTAAAGCAGATTTAATACTCCATATACAGTTTAATTTATGCTATGCAATTACTTAAAGTAGCAAAGAGAGATTTCTTATATAGTTTTGGGCATGGGTACTCTCTGCCTCCTGAATCAGTTACAATAGAAGTCAACTATGACTGTATGTTTCACTGCCAGATGTGTCAGATGTGGAACAAGGATTTTAAGATATCCCGCATAGGAGACAATAAAATCTTATCGAGATATGAAATAGAGGCAGTTATTGATGAACTTTCTTTTCTGAGAGTGAAATCCATATCCTTTTGTGGGGGGGAACCCTTTTTACGAAAAGATCTTTTAGACATTGTTAAATATTGTAAGTCTAGAATGTTGCACTGTTCGACTTTTACCAATGGATATCTAATTAGAGAAGATCTAGCTAAAAATATTGTTCTTTCTGGACTAAACTCTATTAGCATATCCATCGATGGTGCCAAAAGCGAATTACATGACGAGATCAGAGGGTTTAAGGGGGCCTTCGACCATGCAGTTGAAGGGATACGTTTAATCAAGAAACAGCAGAAGGAATATAATACCGACCTTCCTAAGGTCTTCATACACTAGAAAAATATGCTTAAGGAGGATAGGTGAATGCACAATGCTTTACAATTAAGGTTTGATAGATGATGTGGGTGAGGTTGTCATACTGTTTACTCAATAGGCATGCTTAGGTCTTGGCTTATGTCAAATAAGGTAGATATATTATCAATTAAGATAGACCCAATAACAGTTAATGACCTTCATAAAAAGATCGAGGAGATAATTGATAAGGGTGAAAGGGGGCTCATCCTAAATGTAAATATACATTGCATCAATCTCAGCTATAAGAAAAGTGGCTACGGGATTTTCTAAATGGTGCTGATATCGTTTTTTGTGATGGAGAGGGGGTGCAAGCATCTTGGGCCAATATAGACCGCAACGGAGTACCTATGCTGATTGGATGTAGCAGTTATCTGAGTTTTGTGAACAAAAGGGCTATTCATTATTTTTTTAGGTGCAAAGGAAGTGGGTTGCAGGGAAAGGGACGGGGATTTTAAGTTATGGAAGTATACAAATTTACTAAGGATACTATTTTATTAAATAAATGCGAAAGCGCATTGGATGTACAGAATGCAGTGGATGAGATTTTTCTATGCAAAAAGGAGCTGTTTCCTAAATCAAAGGATGCCCTAGTCTTCTTGAAACCAAATCTCAACAACGATCAAAATGCATTGATGGGTAATTCTACAGATTTGCGGATATTAACTTCGGTTGTTAATTCATTACAAAGGAAAGGTTATCGAAACATTACAGTTGGTGACGGATGTAATGTTGGGATCAACCGAAAAAATATAGACGTATTTTCGAGACTTAGAATAGACAGGATAGCACATATGTATGAGATTAATTTGCTGGACCTCAACAATGCCCCTTATAAAGAGATTGAACTGGAAGGCGGAAATAAAGTAAGGGTAGCTAAAATATGTTTTGAAGCCGAGTTATTTATAAATCTACCCAAAATTAAGACACACGCGGAGACTCAGCTATCAATTTGTCTGAAAAATTTAGTAGGGTGTTTATCCGGTGGCATAGAGAAAAAAAAGATGCATGATAGTTTAAATGCTAATATTGTTAGATTAAATAAACAGGTAAGACCTCACTTGCACATCGTGGACGGATTAATAGCGATGGAGGGAAACGGTCCAGGGGATGGAAAGCCAAAGAAGGTAGGACTACTCGTGGCTGGTGAAGATCCATTTCTGATAGACGCTTTCTGCGCACGATTAGTCGGTTTGGAAGAAGAAACAGTGCCTTATTTAAAGATTGGCAGAAAAAAAGGGTATCTATGCGAACCGGACCTGGAATCCATCCGCCGACACTCTGTTTGGATGTATATTGAGAAGCCGCCTCCACAAAGACTCTTAACCCGTGTATTAGGCCATAACATATTTATGGGATTGCGAAATTTGGTTCGTCCCCTTTTTGACAACAAACCTGTGACGGGCCTTTTATATAAATATGGACTAATACAGGATGTGTATGACAGGGAAGATGCTAAAGTTGAAAAGATTTATCTGGATAGAACAAAATGCAATGATTGCAACCTTTGCTTAGACTACTGCCCGACAAATTTACCAATTACATCCCTGGGATTTGACTTTTCAAAAAGTGAAGGATGTATCGAATGTCTGTATTGCTTTTTTATCTGTCCAGAAGAGGCAATCAAATTTGAGGGAGAGCTGGGGTACCTCTCTTTTTACATACATAAGCACTTTAATTCCATAAAGAAACTGTATAAAAAAGCGTAAGATGATTGCTCACGATCTTATTCCTTTTGCTTTAAACTATTTCATTCAACACCAGTTTCAAAGTATTTCCTTGTCAAGAAATAAGCTTGCCTGCAAGCTAACAGCAATTTATTTCATGCTAAACATGGAATGTGATGTGTACTGCAAAATATGTGATATATGGAAAAAGCGCTTCCAGGAAACAAAGATATCTTGATAGCGAGTGTATTTTAAGGAGTTGAGGGGTATACTTATAAATTTGAGAAAATGGCTTGGCCATTTTATTACAAATTTCAGCGGAGGAGAACTTCCCCTGAGAAAAGAGTTGTTAATTAAATATATTGAAATATATTGAGGTTTTCGGCATAAAACGGGATATATGTGGATTTTAGCACTTACGCATTTTTATAGATTAAGAAGGTGCGAAAGAAATTTTAGATATTGATTCCTTTGATATAAAATGCTATTTAGGTGGACTATCTCCTGAAATCTATGATTCCTAAGGGATAAAAAGAGGTTTTTTGAAAGGGTTGTTGCAGCAATCAAATCCTAAGACAGGTCAAAAGCGAAACAAATATTAATACGAGAATCGCTATAAAAACTACCATAATGGAAAATTTGAAAATATTTCGAAATCTCTTTGCTAATAAAGCATAAAACTTCTAAAATGGCAGGACGCAAGTACTTTTCAGGGATGAATCAACAAAGGATTCGACTCTTCGATGTCCCGGTTGATGTAACAACTCTCCCAGACCTGCTTCAAGAAGTTGAGAGCATACTTTTATTGAAACAGCGGTCAAAGATCATGTACCTTAATATAAACTGTATGAACTATGCATATAACAATCCAAGATATCGCAAGACCCTGAATGAAGCGGATGTTGTTTATTGTGACGGGGCTGGAATTGTGCTCGGGGCAAGGCTGATGGGGATATATTTACCAGGAAGAATGACAGGTGCGGATTGGATATACGATTTGTGCGAACTATGTGAGAGGAAAGGATACTCTCTCTTTTTTCTTGGAGGGGAACCTGGGATTGCTGAAAAGGCTAAGGAGGTGCTGATAAAAAGATTTTCTAAGCTTTTAATTATTGGAACACATCATGGTTATTTTACAAAAAATGATAACGACATCCTTATTTTTAAAATAAATAAATTGAGGCCAGATATATTATTGGTTGGTCTGGGGACTCCATTGCAAGAGTTCTGGATCGATGAAAATTTCCATAAATTGAACGTGCCAGTAGTATGGGCCGTAGGGGCGGTGATGGATTTTGTTTCAGGGAAGCTGCCCAGGGCACCAAAATGGATGTTAAATAATGGCCTGGAGTGGCTATTCAGGTTGCTCATTGAACCATCAAGGATGTGGAAGAGATATATTATAGGTAACCCGCTTTTTATTTTACGAGTTTTAAAGGAAAGGATCCGGGGTATGATTTATGGTGACAATTCCCTGTAATTTGTGCGGTTGGAACGTTGGCATGCAGGACATAATATATCAAGGTAACGAGATAACCCTTGCACAATGTCCAGGATGTAGTTTGGTTTTTGATATAGACGTGAATAATGAACCTCAAGGAAAAACGAATATTGGTGTTCATGACGGGATAGATTTTTATCTTGAAAGAAAAAATGAACTGGTTTTTCAGGAAGAGATCCGCCGGATTAGTAAAATATCTCCTCCTCCTGGAAGATTATTGGATTTTGGTTGCGGTATCGGTTTATTCTTAAAAGAGGCCAATAGTCATGGATATGATATATATGGGATAGAATTAAACAGGGGTGCTGTAGATCATATTAGAAAAAATGCACTTTTTCCTATCTTCTTGACTATAGAAGAAACCACAAAGCAATTAGGAAGCTGTTTTTTTGATATTATCGTTCTAAATCATACCTTGGAACATGTCTCAGATCCATTGAATGTTCTAAGCGGACTTAAAAAACTACTAAAACCATCTGGATTAATTGTTGTTGTAGTGCCTTATTATAACCGTCTAACAAGAGTTATAAACAGATATTACCATTTTTTAATTGTGAAGGGACATCAGTTCTATTTTATAGAAAAGACCCTTACTCAATATTTGGTCAAGACTGGATTTACTGACATCGAAAAAAAGACTCCTATCATGGGTGGATTTGCAATGAGAGCCTTTGGTGATAAGTTATCCATTGTAGCCAAGAAGCTGATTATAAAGTCGCTTTGGATGCTTCTTGGGATCATGCGTATGGTTGGATTGAATATCAATTTAACCATGTACGCCAGAAAAAAAGAGCAAGCCGATGAGGATTAATGAGCGTCTTTGTTTTTGATACTGGCAAATGGTTTAGAAAGAAGAATCTATTAGACCCGTTTTACGGCAAAGATGAGATTACTGAAGAGGTATATTATGAATTTCTATATAAAGACGCTAAACGAAGTTATAATTATTTCCAAGATGTTATCTTCTTGGATGGCAAGAAGATTTTAGAAGTAAGATACGGGTTAGGTATAAAAACAGCCTACTATGTCTCGAAAGAAGCTAAGGCCGTAGTAGCGACAGACATAATCAGAAAAATATTATCGAAGGCCAAAGAATGAATCAGGAGATGTCATCTGACCCTTTCTTATAGAATAAAATTTGAACAACGCACAGAGAAATTTCTGCCCTTCCCTTCGGAGAGCTTTGACATTGTAATGATAGATTTAGTCTTCGAGCATCTCAGCCATCCCAAAGCAGTGCTAAATGAGTGCTGGAGGGTTATTCAAAAGAATGGTTACATATAACCTCGAAACACAGAAGCGGATGATAGGACCGTCTGCCCCGCTTCTTGGGATTGTAGCCCACTTTGGCGAATGGGGCCTTCCCATAAATTGTCAACACCACGGAATCCAGATCGAAGATTAATGTGGTTCTGGGTCTGGGGAGTGCAAACAGCCTTGCGTGGAGTTGGTCGTGCAAGGCGACGAGTTGACGAATCGCCTTGGGATGGAGCCGCTTGAGAAAGCGACGCAGTGTAGATTGGTCGGGAAACCGGGAGAGTCCCAGCAGAGAAAGGAAGGTGCCATTGTATTGCAAGATTTCGGTTTTGTTGATTCGGCGCAGACCCGCCATAATCGCATAAAGCAGTGCCAAAGTCAGATCGGATGGATAATAGTCGGTATTGCGTTGAGAACCCTGACATAATGTTGGATAAGCCATCGAAGTCGGAGCTTGTTGCAAAAACGCCGGAGAAGAATCATTCCACCCAAGTGGGTGAGATGCGTATCGATGAACGAGAGACGTGGTGTTCTCAAGCCATTGGGCATATAGTGATCTTCCCCCGATTCACAGACAGGGCAATGCTTACGGATACAACTATTACGGCGAAGACTGAGTGAGTCAGCAGCAACTGTCCATAATAGAGAGATTTGCGAGAAAAACCACCGCATTACTTCCTTTGAGGTCTCATATTTAGCCACATATTATATGTGCCATATATCACACATACATGTCAAGAAAAAAACTGGGGGTGGACAAGATGATCCCTAAATCCGATATAGAACTTCTCAAAAGTACAAAACCCCGCTTGGAATAAGGGTTTCGGTGAGGTATAATCCTCACCTGTAAAGTGGAACCCTAAATAAAACAAGCGGGGGTGAGATAATGATAAAACAAACCGTATTTTCTTTCAAGTTAGAAATTACAAACGAGATTCTTACAGCGAGAAGCGGACTTGCACTGATGGCTGAGTTCAATCACGGAATAGGATTGAGAGAGTTTTCAGACAGACACCTGCCGTTACCCGTGAGCAACCGTGGATACAAGCCATCAGCATATGTTGACTCCCTGGTATTGATGCTCGAAGGGGGAGGGAGAAATCTTGAAGACATAAGGGAATTAAATAATGAAGAAGGGCTGATGAAACTAATAGACAGAAGGATTATCCCCGGTCCTGATGCCCCGAGTACTGGCTGAGGAGGATGGGGGATAGAGAGACAGGCTATGCTGGATTAAAAGGTTTAGACAAGGCAAGAGAAGTCATAAACCATAGGATACTAAAAAGAGACGGGATAGACGGATACACCCTCGATGCCGACGCGATGGAGATAGTAGCTGAAAAGGAAGAAGCCCGCTTCACCTACAAAGGGAACAAAGGATACATGCCGATGCTGGGATTTCTGTACGAGGCAAAGGTATGCATATATGATGAGTTCAGGGAAGGGAACGCTTCTCCTTCCTTTGGGCAAGTGGAGTTTTACAGGGAATGTAAGAATAGGATGCCCGAAGGAAAGAGGATAGCAAGGTATCGTGCAGACAGCGCATCATACCAGGCGGCGCTGATAAACGAGTTGGAGACAGACTTCGTTTCGTTTACCATCACTTGCGACATGGACAGCGCCATGAAAGGACTCATAACCGGTATTTCTGAAGCGGAATGGAAGGAACCTCAAAAGGGATTGGGGTATGAAACGGCCGAGGCCGTACACAGCATGAATAAGACTGACAATGCCTTCAGGGTAGTGATAAAGAGAGAGCTCCCAAGACAGAAGGACATATTTAAAGACACTCAAGACTACTTCCACTATTATGCGGTAGCCACAAATTTCAGCGAAGAAGAAAAAGACGCCGGTGAAGTAATAAAATGGCACAACGGCAGAGGGGATGCAGAGAACCTCAACAAGGAACTAAAACACGGGATAGGCATGGACTACATGCCCTGCGGGACAATCGGAGCCAACTCAATCTTCTTCAGGATAGGGGTAATAGCCTATAACCTCTTCATAGGATTCAAGCGCCTAGCCTGCCCCGAGGGCTGGGTAAGACACACCATAAGCACATTCAGGTGGAGACTTCTTCAGATAGCAGGGCGTATAGTAAGGCGTTCCGGTGCCGTTATCCTTAAGATAGGTGTGGACATGGAGAAACTACGGTTATTCAAAGACATAAGGAGCAGGGCATATGAGATCAGCCTCTGTCCGGACGGATAAAGAGGAACAACAAGGACAAGAAAAAGCAGATATTGTCCCGTTGTATGAATAATGGACAACGGAAGGAGGAGGTACGCTCCAAAATCTGATAAAAGGCGCATTTAGGAAGGTTCTACCTTTTAAGAACACAGCGCTAAAGGGATAAGGAATGAATAAGTAGGACTTTCTGCTTAAAATGGGGGTTTAATCCCCCCCTACTTCCTCTTACTCGATTTCTATGTCGGGATTTGGGATGGTGATTGCTGTTGACAAAACTAACAGAATAATATAAAGAATAAAGTAATGAAGGTAGGTGTTAAGTCTTGACACGACTAAGAAAAATTGAGAAGAAATAAAATGAAGGTTATGATTGCTTATCCACCCTTAAAGGGGAAGGGAAGTCCCATGTTGACTCAGAACCGGCAGTTTCAATGGTATACTGAGGCCTCTTTTATATATCCTGTGGTTCCAGCTAGTGCAGCAACCTTGCTAAAGGAGATGAGGTATGATGTCTATTGGACAGACTATATAACGGAACAGAAAAGTTATAAGGATTTCTTAAGAACCGTCCTGCAAATATCGCCCCACCTTATTGCTATGGAGACAAAGACCCCTGTAGTGAAACAACACTGGAAGATTGTTGACGAAATAAAGCAGCTCCTCCCTCAGACAAGAACTGTTCTCATGGGGGACCATGTTACTGCCCTTCCTGCGGAGAGCATGCTGCACAGCAAGGTGGATTATGTGATTACTGGTGGAGATTACGATTTTTTACTTTTAAATCTAAGCGAGGTTTTATCCGGAAAGGTTAACCAGTTGGAGCCAGGTATATGGTATCGGGATGGTGGTGATATTCGCAATACCGGTCCGTTTGTTCTGGATGCTGATCTGGATAAATTACCTTTCATTGACCGCAACTTGACCAAGGCCGATTTATACGGGGAAAAGTGGCGAAAGGAGAAGCCCTTTTTTTATACCATGGTGGGGCGAGATTGCCCATGGAATAAATGCACATTCTGCGCCTGGACCACAATCTTTCCGAAATTCCGTACCCAGTCCGTTGAACGTTTTTTGGACGAAATCGGGTTCCTCATTAAGGAACATGGTGCAAGGGAAATCTTTGATGATTCAGGCACTTTCCCAGGAGGGGCATGGTTGAGGAAATTTTGCCAGGGGATGATAGACCGGGGGTACAACAAAAAAATCCTGTTTTCCTGCAACATGCGTTTCGACTATCTCCAAAACATAGAGATACCTATGTTGATGAAAAAGGCTGGCTTCAGAAAGATAAAAGCAGGTATGGAATCTGCGAATCAAAGTACACTGGATAGAATTAACAAAGGTATCACAGTAGATGATATTGTACCGGGCTGTAAAAATGCCTCGAAAGCGGGTATAGATGTTCACCTTACAGTAATGGTAGGTTATCCGTGGGAAACAAGGGAAGAGGTCCAAAAGACATTGGACCTCGCAAAATGGCTGATGAAAAAGGGATATGCCGAGATGTTACAAGCTACCGTGGTTGTACCATATCCTGGCACACCCATGTATGATTATGTTAAGGAACACGGTCTGTTATCCTGCAAACCAGAAGATTACGATAAGTTCGACATGCGTTGCTCGGTCATTCAGATTCCGGCTATGGCAAGCGAGGAAATAATAGCCATGTGTAACAGTATATACAAGTCATTTCTTACCCCGAAATATATTGTCAGGCATGTAATCCGAAACATTGGCGATATTGACTACGTTCTACGAGGAGCAAAGGCGGTCATAGGACACCTACGGGACTTTACTAAATAAAGAGAGGTGGTAAGTGTAAGACTTGAAATGCTTTCACGGCGATCAAGAGAGTAAAGCATGCAGTCCATGACATCAAATATCTTTTGTTTGGGTTCCAAAATATCGGAAAGATATTTGTAAGGACGATGGGAGATAAGGTGACCTGTGAGTTAATCAGGCGATATATTCGGTATCAGCATTGTGAGCAGAGCAAGCAGTTGAAACCTTTTAAATAATCTCTCCGGGTAATATTCCCCGCCCCTTGGGGCGTTTGGATGCTTTTAAGTTTTTGATACCCCGCTGCTTGCGGCGGGGTAGTTCATTGCCCTTGTCTTTGAATAAAGGGGTATGCACTTGACGGCACTCGATACAATGCTTTGTGATGAGAGGGTTTCTTAACCACAGTATTTAGTGGCTCCGTGAGCATAGGTGGCGTGATGTGCATACCCCACATTTACTATTGAGCCAAAGAGGATGTTTAAGAGATATATGATAGGGAACCCCCTTTTTTTTATAAGGATTCTTAAAGGTAAATATAAGCGATATAAGACCTCAAAAAGGACACATATAGATGCCTAAGAGGCTATTTTTAATCTTATCATTATATCTCTTTTTTTTATCTGCTGATAGTGGAAATACGGAATCGCTGACAAAGGAAACAGAAAATATAGTGACAATCAGGGTCGATGCAGGAAAAGACCTTGGACAAACTCCATATCTATTAAGACCAGGCATTGGAAATATATGGGGTCCTGATCCTAGTGAGGCTCCTTCTCCAAGGATTCAGAGGAGATTTATCCGGGAGATGAAGGTTGGTCTTGTAAGGATCTCGGTAGAACGGATATTAGGGACTTCCAAAAATTATGATGACTTTGTTAAGCATCTGAATCTATATGATGAGCTTATATTAGATATAGTTAAAAGGGGTGGAAGTCCAATTATACTCATCGCCCAGATGCCGAGATGGTTATCTTCAAAAGATTCTCAAAAGAGGCCTTCCGGGTTTTCCTGGACACTAAGTCAGACCTCTCCTCCCAAGGATTATGAATTATGGTCCAAGGTAGTATCTGCGATTGTTGGACATTATAATAAAGAGCTTGGCGTGGATTTAAGATATGAGATATGGAACGAACCAGATCTCATAGAATTCTGGAGTGGTAGTGCAGAAGATTATCTTAAACTCTATAAATATGCTGTCCTTGGGGCTAAGAGGGCCGATATCAATGCAAGGGTTGGTGGAGGTGTAGCCTGGTGGTCAGCAGGGATGCAGGCAATGGGAGGAGTGGATGAATGGAAAGAGACAGACGAAAACTATTTAAAAAATAGCCTCCTTTATAGGCTTATCAGATACTCGAATGAGACAGGATTGTCTGAATTAGGATATAAGAGATTGCCCATTGATTTTCTGGTTATGCACATGTATGAGGCAGACCCAGTTTATATTGCAATGCCTTTAAAGCAGATAAGAAAGTGGCTAAAGGAATCCGGCTATGGTAATGATGTTAAGCTAATCATTGATGAGTGGAGCACATGGAGCCCTATACCGTATGATCCAAATCTTTCATGGCTTGATATAAGACATGATACAGAATATGGGGCTGCCTATGCAGCCAGCTTTTTATATTGGGCAGATAAAGGGGGTCTTGATCTCCAGTCTTTTTTTTCATTAGATTCTGGGACCAGAGGAATAACACTTAAAGGAAATAAAGAGTTTATTGGAGGCACAGGTATATTCACGCCAAGCGAGGTAATAAAACCTGTTTATAATACCTTCAAGTTATTCAGCATGCTTCAAGATAGGAGGATCAATGTAGAGATCTCTGCGGATAGACACGTGAATGGCATAGCTACGGGGGATAATAATAGGGTCTCTCTCTTATTTACAAATTTTACATACGATCCTAATTCTGCTTTTAGGAAGGCGCTCATAGAATTGTCGCAAGCTAAGGGTTATTCAAAGGAATACTATCAGTCTAAGGGGGTGACCCCCGAACAATTGCAAGGGGTACTCAGCGGCAAGATCAGCATAGAAGAGTTGCCGATCCCAGGAGAGATTAAAGAGGTCTTGCGATCTGCCTTTAACATATATCAGGAGCGCCTTAGGGCCCAAAAAACCCCAAAGTCTGTTGAGATTAGTTTTGATAATCTTCCCTTTAAGTCGAATTTTAGATATGAGAGGTATATCATTGACTCAAATCATAGCAATAGTTATGCTGTAAAGGAGAGGATTGAAGATATCTTTAACAAGCTGGAACGACAGGGGATCTATTGGGAGAAGGCATTTGAAAAGGCAGAAGAGATTAATCAATGGCCCGAGGTAAGACTTCAGAAGGTGGAAGAAAAGATAATCAATGAAGCTAGGGATTACAGAGAGACCCTCACCCTAAATCCTTATGCTACTGGCTTGATCCTTTTGACAAGGATAGATGATAAAAAATAGATGATCTCGGGGTTAAAATATATAAACAAAGGTTATCTAGTTGAACCTATTAAAGATATTATTCAACCTCTTTTGATAGGGTCATCTATCTCAATACTTATATGTATCGATCCATATATTAGCAGCAGATTGAATATATATTTAGGGGATATAAATCCCTTCAGGACTATCCCCTACCTGATAACGATTCTATTTCTTGTAGTCCTGTCATTGATCCTTATAGTTAAAGTCCTATCGATATCAAAGGAGGGTATAAATAGATTCCTTTTGTTTACGCTTTTAATGACCCCCTTTGTTACTTTTTTAAATCTGGCTGGTTTCCGGTTTGGTATCCTGATATTAACCCTCTGTATCGGCCTCTGGTTAATGAGGGGGTTTTATGCCGGAGAAATTGTCTTTGTTAAGAGTTCCATCTACACTGTAATCTTGATTTTTTTATTGCCTATGCTAATCTCATCTGTTATACCAATCGGAGGTGTATTTAGGAATCTTTTTTCTATCTTTGACATGTTTACCTCAAGGATATTATTAGTTTTTTTTGTTATTAATATTATCTATACTAAATGGGATTTATTGAGGTGTATCAATTACTTATTATATCTAGGTTTTGCTTCATCACTTATAGCAATATGCCAATTAATTATATATTTATTGAGCGGAATAAACCTTTCTTTTGCCACCGGTGAACAGGCTTGGATCCTCCTCCCATTTGGTAAGTTACCTAGGGTAGCAGCTTTAATGCTGGATCCAAATGAATTAGGGGCAATCCTGGCAGTATTATCCGCCATAGCGCTATATCTTTCCTTATCCAACTCTTTTTCTAATAGAAGAAGGTTGCTATATATTATCGAATTCTTTTTTGGATTCGTTGCAATCGTATTAACATGGAGTCGTACAGCATGGATTGTCCTTGGATTTTCTTTTTTTCTGATCCCTTTTATAAAAAGATCATATCTTTCAACCTATATTATGTCAGGAATCATACTATTGGGGATTGTTGGTTATTTTGGTGGGTTTATCAATGTCTTGCCTGATATCTTTGTATCCTTAGGAGAAGGATCCATATCTTTCAGGGAGGATCTATTTTATATTGGCCTTGACGCTGTAAGACGATACCCCCTGACAGGGGTTGGATTCAATGCATCATCAGAATTCAACAATCCTTACGACGAACCTATCCATAACGGCTTCCTTCAGGTGGCCGCAGAGATGGGTCTATGGGGATTATTTATATTCCTTGGCATATTTATATATATTTTTATTAAATTCCTAATTCTGTTGAATGAGAATAAGGATAAGGAATTCAGAGGGGTTGTAAAGGCCCTCTTTATTGGATACCTTTCATTCCCTATCATTTTCCAATTTCAACCCTTTGCATTTGAGAAGTTTTTCTGGTTATTTATAGGGTTGTGTGAATCACTTTTTTTGGTCTTTAGGGAGAAAAAAGGACTTCAGATATCCGGGGGTAGGTAATGAACATTATTTCACTCTCAGACCTGCTTGAGGTTATTTATAAGAGAAGGTCTTCTATATATATTATTATAGTATCAATAATTGCAATAACAGTAATCCTAAGTCTAACGCTTCCAAAGGTTTATAAAGCATCAGCATCTACCTTTCGTCCAGAAAATATAGATTCGTTGAATTTTTCCCTTTCAGGGAGATCTAGCGATAAGATTTCAACTATTCCTATTTATGGATCGGAGAGGCTTTTAGGTGCATTTGTGGTGTTGAATAGTAATAGACTGGCCGAGATAGTAGCTGATAAGGTTCCGGGGAGAAAAATTACAGATCTTAAGAAGAATACATATTTTAAGATTTTAAAGAAGTCTATATTTACAATCAATGCCTTTGATAGGGATCCTCACATGGCATCCCTTATTGCAAATACCTATGCTGAGTCTTTTGACGAACTTTTCAGAGATTATTCTTTTGAATCTGCTAAGAAGGCCAGGATTATGCTTGAGATGGAATTAGAGAGGACTGATAAAGAGTTATTAGCAGCACAAAATAGATTAAAAGAATTCCAAGAAGGAGAGAAGACTGTCTCTCTTCAGGAAGAGACATCCAGCCTAATAAAGGCCTCATCAGAGTTCCGATCGCTGATCGATTCGACTAAGGTAAGTTTACAGGAGGTCAATAAAAAGATTAGGGGTATTGAAGGACAACTTGCCCAAGAAGAGAAGATGCAGCTATCCTCTGAGGTAGTTACAGATAATCCAATAGTTAAGGGATTACGTCAAAAACTAACTGACCTGGAGATCGGATTGGCCTCACTAAAAACGAAGTTTCATGATAAACATCCTGAAATAGTCAGGATAAAGACTGAGATAGAACATACAAAAAAGTTACTCGAAGAGGAGGTAATCAAGATTGTAGAAAGCCGGACATTTACCAGAAATGCAGTTTATGAAACCCTCCGCCAGAACCTGTCTTCTTTGTATGTGGATCAGGGGGCCTTGGATGCCAAATTAAAAGGTCTTAATGATGTGGTAACAGATATTGACAAAAGGACTATGCGACTACCTGAATTGAATACTAAGCTTACTTCTCTAATAAGTGAAATAGATAAACTTTCAGCTGCATCAAAGATGCTAGCCAACAAATTGGAAGAGGTAAAAATCCAGGAGATAAGAGAGAATAAGAGCTTTGTCGTCCTTGATCGTGCTACCACGCCTGCAAACCCATCATTTCCAATCCTTTGGTTAAATATTATTGTGGCATTGCCAATCGGATTTATCGTTAGTATCTTTTATTGCTTTATCCAAGAGTATATAAAAAAGATCGGCGAATCTAAGATTTCCGGACTGAAGGTGCCTGAACTGGAGATAGAGTAGGTTTTTATGTTTAAAGTCCTTACGATTTTCGGAACAAGACCAGAAGCCATAAAGATGGCCCCTGTTATTAAAGAATTGGATAGTTATAAATCGGAAATAAGATCACTCGTGGTGGTAACAGCACAGCACCGTGAGACGCTGGATGATATCCTGGATATATTTGCCATTAAACCGCATTATGATCTAAATATTATGCAGCCAGGTCAGAATCTCTTCCAAGTTACATCTAGGGTCTTGCTCGGTCTAGAATCGATACTTTCCAAGGAGAGACCTGATATTGTTCTGGTACAAGGCGATACTACCACCACCTTTTCAGCTAGCCTGGCAGCTTTTTATCTAAAGATCCCTGTCGGGCACCTGGAAGCGGGGTTACGCACCTATAATCGGCATGACCCATTTCCAGAAGAGATAAATAGAAGAATTACAAGCAATCTTGCTGAACTCCATTTTACCCCTACCGCTAACTCCAGAGATAATCTCGTAAAGGAGGGCATTGATAAAGAAAGTATATTTATCACTGGGAATACTGTGATTGATGCTCTATTTCAGACAATAAGCCCGTCCTATCGATTTAGAAATCGAGTGCTAAAAGAAATCGATTTTCACAAAACAAAAGTTATACTGGTAACTACCCACAGGAGAGAGAGTCTTGGGAGCCCCCTAGATGAGATCTGCTGGGCACTAAAGAGATTGATTGAACTCCATGGTGATATTGAAATTATTTATCCTGTACACCGAAATCCAAAAGTTAGGGATTCTGTGAAAAAGATATTAGGTGATACAAAACGGGTATATTTGATGGATCCTCTTGACTATCAAGAATTTGTCCATCTCATGGATAGATCTTACTTGATCCTAACGGATTCAGGAGGGATACAAGAAGAGGCGCCATCATTGGGCAAACCAGTTTTGGTACTGAGAGATACCACTGAAAGACCAGAGGCAGTAAAGACCGGTTCAGTAAAACTTATAGGGAGGGACCAGCAGAGGATAATAGCTGAAACTAGCAATCTTCTGAAGCATCGACCAGCATATGAGAAGATGGCCAGAGAGATAAACCTTTATGGAAATGGAGGAGCCTCCAAAAGAATAGTAGAGATCCTAAAAAAATACTACAGAGAGAATAGATTAGTAAAGGGGGGGTAATGGAGTTAGAAGAAGTGCTTAAGCATGGAATAGATTGGCTGGCCTATTCGGATATACGGATAAAGGATCCGACCTCACCTTTTTATGGGGCATACTGTAACTTCTATGATTTGAGAACAAGATCCTATCCACTCATCTATTGTGAGATTACAGGATACGCATTACAATTTTGGCTTAGACTTTATCAATGGAGAGGGGAGGATCTTTTTCTCGATATGGCAAAGGATGCAGGGGAGTTTCTGTTAAGGGCGCAAGAAAAAGATGGTTGCTTAAAAGGGGCCTTTCCATATGGATTTATACTTCCATCCGGTAATAAGATAGAAAAATACTACTCATTCGATACAGGCATTTGCCTTGCTGCCCTCATAGACTTATACCAGATCACGCGTGAGGATAAATATCTTAATGGTGCAATTGCTGCAGGTGAGTGGCTAATAACCATGCAAAATCAGGACGGATCATTTGTTGCGGTTATATCAAGGGAAGATAATGGGAGGGACGGCTTGCCTATAATAGAAGGCTGGTTTGGAGATGGCAGTTGCCTCCATGCAAAGAATGGTATCGGGTTTCTAAAGCTATATAAGATCCTTAAGAGTGAAAAGTTTCTCAATCTAGCAGAAAGAACACTTGACTGGATTGTGGCTTTACAGAATCCTGACGGAAGCTTTAGAGCCAACATCAAGGAGAATTATATCTTTACGCATGCGCATTGTTATACCCTTGAGGGACTGCTCTACGCTTATTCTATTTTAGGATCAAAAAGCTATTTAGATCCCCTGATAAGGGGAGGGAGGTGGCTTATCTCTAAACAGAATAAGGATGGTTCGTTATATAAATATTATGGACAGGATATTAAAGCCTATCTAAGAAAAGCACCTTACCGGAGGAAGTTTTTAAGGCGGTTTTTGAGACCAAGGGACACTGGCCCTGTTGCCCAGACTTTACGTATTTGGCTATCATTATATTATATAATTGGAGATAAAACGTTTTGGGATAGGGCTTCAAAAGCAATTGATAGTCTTTTATCGATGCAAGTCCTTAATAGGCGTGATAGGAATACCTTTGGTGGATTTTTTGCCAGCGTAGAAAAATATGGTTATTTTAACAGATATTCACCCCTCCTTTCACCATGGGAATGTATGTTTATTTGCCATGCTATTATAATACTTCAATTTAGAGACCCAGTTGGAAAGGAACAGGTCTGGGAGATCTTCTGAGAAAAGGTATATGGTATTAACGAAAAGGAACAAAGAAGAGATAGAAAGAGAAGAGATAATAAAACTCTGGCAAGAAATGCAGTGGGAAGAGGAACTCCAGAAGACCATCCCTTCGAGCCCAACGCTCTTTCTTGGGAAATATAAGAAGCAATTGGCTTTTATATTTGAACTTATTTTAGGTATTCTCATCGGTGTTATATCCATCCTTTTTATCTTTATAATTACTAGGATTTTCTAAGATATAGAATGTAAAAAGATCGTCATGGAAAAAAAATTAGATGAGACAGAGATATATAGGCGGTATGCCAGGGGAAGGATCTTTCATCTTCTTGCTCTTGAGCGCAAGAAGATGAAAGAAGAGGGGAGATATCCTTTTGACTTTGGTTGGTATACTATTGAGGAGATAATAAAGCTTCAACAAGATAGGAAGAGGAGGGATCGGGCCCTATTTGTAGATTTACTAGTCTTATTTGCGGTAATATCCTTTTTCATTTTGGGACTTTTTGGGTTTATTTATCTCTTTATCTCATAACTATTAACGGGAAGGAAATAGAAAGCAATGGAGATGCCATGAAAAAAATTATAATTATCGGTATTGATGGTTTAAATTGAAAGGTTGAGAGGATTTATAGGGTCTATGAATAGGATTTCAAAGTCTCTTATCATAGGATTAGACGGAGTCCCCTTCTCCCTGATTATTGATTATCTTGAAAAAGGGTACCTTCCTAATTTAAAGAATATATTAGCAAACGAATTTAGGCTCCATCAGATGGATGCCTCAATACCTGATGTCTCATCAACATCCTGGACTTCTTTTATTACCGGGGTAAACCCTGGGGAGCATGGAATATTCGGGTTTATGGATCTAAGGCCTGAAAGCTACAAGTTATATTTTCCCTCCTCCAGGGATATTCATGCGCCTGCAGTCTGGGATATCATAGGAAAAACAGCTAACAATAGAAGTTCTACCGTGCATGATAAATATAAGGCGAGGATATATAACCCTTTAAGGTCTATTGTGCTTAATATCCCGCAGACATATCCGGCCATCCCATTGAATGGTATCCTTACAGCAGGCTTTGTATGTCCAGATTTAAAGAAAGGCACATACCCTGATGAGACATGCAATTATTTACAATCTATCGGATATATCCCTGATGTCGATGTATCTAAAGCGATAGAGAAGCCTGATCTTTTTTTTAACTTGAGAATTCCCTGTAGCTTGCTACAGGGTAGTTCATTGCGCCCTTGGTTTTTATGTAAGCGACAGCTCGTAGGTTCTCCGCCTCATCTTGATGTATTGTTCGTATTTCTCAATACCTACTGCAATCTTGAAGAGGTTATTGCCATAGACTTTTTTAGCGCCGCAGGCCGTGAGGCAGCCGAAGGTTCTATTGCAAGTCTTGAAGCGCGTGTGCGTACCTCAATCCGAAGATTGTCTGATGCTGAAAAGGTATCTTTCCCCATAGACGATCTCCATAGCCGCATCTGGGTGACGCGAAAGGGCATCTATGTTGACCGTATTGCGAGTGCCTGGCTCATCCATCGCTTTATCGATCCTGATGCCAGGTTTAAGTATGTCGCTGGTGATCGGTATCGGCCAGCAAAAGGAGAGCTCCGTTTTGATATGTTTGAAGCAGAGTTCACTCATGAGGGCGACCGCTCTACCTTTGAGATTTTAATCGAGTGCATGAAACTTGATGATCCTGCCCTCTTTCATATTGCTGAGATTGTCCATGATATTGATATTAAGGATGCAAAATTCAACCGCGAGGAGGCAATGGGCATAGATCGAATAATTGCAGGGATTGCCCTGGCCCATAAGGAGGATGAGGTACGCCTGTTGCGTGGATCGGCCATTTTTGATGATCTTTATGAATACTTTAGGAGGAAACGTAGATAAGAAATCTATTCGGGGCCACATTAAAACACATAAGAAAGGAGGAACATAATATGAGATTTCTGATCATGGCATGGATAATTATTATTAGCATATCCCTTGCAGGTACTCTTATGGTCCAGGCGGGTCAGGAAATTAAGTCTAAGACCTGGAATTTTGACTCCGATGTCATAAACGCTTCACCTTCAGGTTTTGAATTTAAGAGGACAGGCAAGGGCTCCCCTGGCCGATGGATCGTCCTGGCAGAGAAGGATGCGCCGAGCAGCCCGAATGTGCTTGCCCAGGTTGATACCGACAACACAGATTACCGTTTTCCAATTGCTGTAGCTAACGAGCCATCGCTAAGCGATCTTAGGTTATCGGCCCGGTGTAAGCCTGTATCTGGCCGGGTTGATCAGGCCTGTGGGCTAGTCTTCAGGTATCAGGATGAGAACAATTACTACGTAACCCGTGCCAATGCCTTAGAGGGGAATGTGAGCCTCTACTATGTCAAGGATGGCCGCCGGCACCAGATAGCGAGCTGGGACGGAAAAGTTGCAAAAGGCATCTGGCATGAGATCCGGATTGAAGCTAGAGGTGATCACCTGGATATCTACTGGGATGGCAAAAAAGTCATTGATGCCCATGATACTACCTTCCGGGATGCTGGCAAGATTGGTTTTTGGACCAAGGCGGATTCCGTAACCTACTTTGACGACCTTTCCCTTGAACCGCTTGGACCTTAATATGATACGAAGATTCCTTATAATTTTTTGCATCATTTCCATTTTATTGGCAGTCTTTAGCAGTAAAGTGGAAGCTGTCCCACCCCTTGTTGCTGGTGATGTCCCTACTGCCGATAAAAACCATGTCGAATGGTTTATCGGGATGAGGTATCAAAAAACTGACAGCATTGAACGGCAGATCCCATTTACAGAACTTGTTTATGGAATCTCAGAAAGACAAGAGCTTACCTTTGAGATCCCCTATCTATCTATCGATGGAAACCATTACTTCGGGGATGCCGTATTAGGTACCAAGTTCCAATTCATAAACGAGGCGGAAGGGATTCCGGGTGTTGCCGGATCTTTTGAAGTAAAACTTGCCAATGCCAGCCAGACGAAGGGATTGGGTGCAGGGGCAAAGGAGTATGATTTAAGGCTCAGGTCGCAAAAGAGTTGAGCCTGGTTTACAGGGCTTATCAATGTAGGATACACCTTTATAGGTGAACCAAAGGTAGATGGTGCACATCTGAGGCGGGATAATGTCCTCTTTTCTGCCTTTGCCCAGGAATTTGAAATCGATCCGAAGACGAAGATCCTCTCAGAGATATATTGGAAAAATAGCGATGAGCCTGGAGACCCTGACCGGTTCGCCTTTGATGTCGGTTTTAAGTATCGTCTTTTCCCAAATCTGGCCCTTCATTCTGCCATTGGAAAAAGCCTGCGAGAAGATAATTTAGGAGGGCCAGACCTTCGGGTTTATGCCGGAGTGAAAATGGAATTTGCCTTATTTAAGTAAGTATACTAAGAACTTTCCACCCTATATAAAAATCTTTCCTCACGCCTCCTTCTTCAATATCCGGCTCAAAAAGGCCTTTGTCCTTTCAGCTCGGTACTTCAAAGGGTATTGTGTATAGCCTGAAGAGGCTTTTTGATGGGTCGCGCAGGTGCGGGAAATACCTGGTGAACATTATGAGGTTACCGGCAGGATTAAATACCGGGTAGCCATCAAATCCTGGAAAGGTTGTGATCTGGATCTGATGCAGGTTTTCCTTGTCCCTCATATCCAGGACATAGATGTCAAAATTGTTAGGGTTGACAGTGAAGTCCCTTTTGGCGAAGACGATCATCTCTTCCGATGGATGCGGGAAGGGCGCCCAATTCCGGGCATTACCAGAGGTAAGCTGGCGGTCTTCCATGGTCTCGATATTCAGTATGTGGATCTGCATGGGCCGGTAGTTTGTTCGCTCCTTCTCCATCTCCTCCTTTTGCGGACTGGCCGGGTCGAATTCCCAGGCCCAAATAGGGATAGATCGAGCGATCCCCCTCCCGACCCTGATAGATGATCCTGGAGCCGTCATGGGAAAAATATGCCTCCATCCCATAATGTCCTTCCAGGATAGAAATCGCCTGCGACTCATATTTTAAAGCACTGACAGGAAACTCTATTCCAACGGTTTGAAGGGCAAAGGATATTGGCCTGACTGTCAGGCCAATAAGAGCTGCTGTTAATATAATTGCTGAGATCGGTTTTGCCATGTTGACCACCTTTCTCCCTTAAACAGCCATTATAGGACAGGCTTAGGTAAACCGTCAATGCGTTCCTGAAACTAATAGTCTCCTCCGAAACGCTGATATAGTTTTGATCTCAGCGCTAGTATTGCAGGGTGAAGGGAAAAATAGAAAAACTCCCTGGTGTTTCAGTAATTATGGAGGAATTTAGATATTGCCTGTTTATAGTTGTGAACCGGAGGAGAAAAGGACTTGACAAATAGAAACTTTGGGATTATAATCCCAAATAGAGTAGGAGGTGATGAATATGAAGACAGTCCTATCTGCAGCAGTAATCAGGCTGCTCCGCCCTCTGGTGCGAATCTTACTGAGGAACGGAGTTCCCTATGGTTCCTTTGCAGATCTTTCTAAAAGGGTTTATGTAGATGTAGCGATGGATGAATTTGGAATCAAGGGGAGGAAACAGACAATATCACGGGTCTCCATTATCACTGGATTATCTCGTAAGGAGGCCAAACGGGTAAAGGGTCTTTCCTACCCGAAGGATACAGAGGTTGCAGAACGCTACAACCGTGCAGCAAGGGTTATAAGCGCCTGGGTCAGGGATAAAAGGTTTACAGACAGTAAGGGTCAACCGGCCGACCTCCCTATTGAAGGAGATGGTGCTAGTTTCAGTGAATTAGTGAAGCTCTATAGCGGAGATGTCCCTGCCAGGGCCATCCTTGATGAGCTTGTCAGGGTAGGTGCTGTGGAGCGTCTCGATGACGGAAGGATTAAATTGGTCAGCCGGGCCTATCTCCCAAAGACCGAGGAAGATGAAAAGTTGAGCATCTTAGGCACAGATGTTAGGGATATCATCAGGACAATAGACCATAACCTGAGATGTAACTCAACAGATAGTTTTTTCCAGAGGAAGGTTTCGTACGATAACCTTCCAGCCGAGGTCTTGCCAAAGA
>ERZ1292645.64-Hain-H14-02um-R2-64-length-48771-cov-6_pt1 | contig 48771 bp, 47 predicted proteins | sample MGYA00564401_ERZ1292645 | MGnify/ENA primary metagenome ERZ1292645 (study PRJEB36523, sample SAMEA6512644) | groundwater metagenome | collected 2019-01-09 | study: AquaDiva: Metagenomics assemblies of 32 groundwater samples | reverse complement strand
ATCATCATCAAGTTGGTTCTCAAGTCCAACTATGGCAGTCATTATCTTAGTCAGTGAGGCCATAGGAAGCCGCTCCTGGGCATTTTTTTCATAGATAGTCTCTTTTGTCGTCAAATCGTACACAAGCACACTCTCAGCGGTTAGGGTATTGAGATCAGTACTGCCATAGGTTTTCTGAATAAAGGGCGCCCAGAAATCAAGAATACGCACCTGGTTATTATTATTGATTGTCAAAAAAGAGGGAATAGGAGCAACTGCTTCTCCATTTACTCCATTTCGAGGGGTAAAGAACCAAAAAAGCCCTGCAAAGATTGCAGTTGATAGACAAACAAGACTAACATAAGAGAGTAGCTTACTCATAAAGAAAAGGGATAGAAATATTTTATCATATTCTCTTACACTACTTTTTACTATTTTTGCTATAGTCTAGAAAGATAATATGCTGACCGCAATCGGAAGCATCAAGCGATACCAGCGCAACGAATCCTACGCATCTGGTATTCTTTTCAAGAAGAAAATCTAAACTATGCGTTTCTGTCCAACGTATTATGCTAAATTATTTCCGGTAACCTCTTAAACGTTTTTTTTGGGAATGTTTAAGAGGTTTTTTTGTGGGAATTCGTAAAAAAATGATCTCTGATTTTTGGTAAAGAGATCATACGCAGCTCTACAAGGCTGAGTTTGGACAAAACAAACTCAGCCTTGTACAGAGCAAAGGATGGGAATTTTGTTTATAAACTACTTTGAACAGAAGGAATTGCCATTAGATTTGTAACATTAGATATACCTGCTTCTGCTGATACTCCCTCCTGAGCCTGACGCATTTTCTCATAACTAAGAGGAGCAAGAAATGCAACTTGAGAAAAATATGTTGGGACACCCACTGCTTTTGCAGAAAAAAGACCCATAGCACGATTTAGTAATGTAGGTAACTCTCCATTAACACTCGCATAAGCGCGTAAGAGGTTTGCTACACCTTTTCTTGTGTCTTTCTTAAAATCAAGAATATCATCAGTATACTGTGCAGCAAACATGGCTTTCCCGTACATTCTTCGTGCTTCATCATATCCCAATTTGTCAATGAGAGCCGCACATTCCAGATCAAAAATTAAGTGCGCGTATGTTTCATCTGTTCTCCTTTTTAAATCTGTGACATCTTCAACAGAAAGAGTAAGAGGAGCAGCTTCGTATAAAACTAAGGCATCTGTTGTGTCCGTTCTTAATTGCTGATAGTCTCCAAGTATTCTTTCCCTTGCCTTATCATCATATAAGTCTTTATCATCGACTAGGGATAATAAAATTTGAAACATTCCACCAATAGTAGCTTCAGCTCCATATTTTGAAGTAGTAACACTATCTAATGCGGACAATAACGGTTCTCTTCCTTGAGAAAGTGGTAATGCATATTGCTTTCTATGGGAATCAAAATGTCTATCCATGTCATCAACTACCTTTAAGGCAAACAATGAAATCCGTGCGTGTCGTGGATCAAGTTGTGAGACAACAGCTGCATCCATATTTTTTTCTAGAACAGCTGTTCTTGCAGCATATATATATCCAGAAAATCCATCATTGAGTCCATCAGCGACGACACCATCAACCAATCTATTTTCTCGGGGAGATAAAGCATTACCAAATCTACACGTTTCTTTGGCTCTCCCTTTTGTAGATCCGTATACTGGATTATCTTCTAAATTAGTCATACTTAAACAAATCTAATTCAGTGATTGTACAGAATACAAGAAATAAAGTAATTGACTGTTCTATCAATTAGAAGTAGATTATGCATCTTTCAAAACAGCTACTGCCACAAAACGCTTCTCATCAAACCAGCCCGCACACGTATAAAGGGTAATCCGACTATCCTTAGAAGACGCAAGAATCGTTGATTCGTTTGGTGCAACTATTGAGGTGTATCTGATTTCAAAAGTCTTTACTTTCCCATCTGCATACATCACTTCAACGGTATCTCCTGGCTTTACTGAAGGCAGATTACCAAATAAATTTGCCCAGTTATGCGCATAGATAACGCTATTGCCTTTTTCTCCAGGAAGAGGGGAGGAAAGGACATACGATGCTCCTTTGTCATTTGTTTCCCAGACATTGTTGACTACATTTGTAGGAAGAACCGATACGGTAATCTTACGATCCTTAATCTCCAAACGTGTAGGAAGAGCTTTTGCAACAAAAGGGGTGTCTTTTACAACTGGCTGATAATCACTAAAGGCAAGTTTATTCGGATTAAAACGCAACCAGACCTGATACATACCAATCAAGTATGCAAAGATGCCAACGATGATAAAAAATTGGGCGAGTCGTTTCATAGGCAACTTAGTCTGTTTTACTTACTAAATTTCTTGAAAAGGAACCCGAGCGCGAGGAAGACTGCGCCAGCGATGAAGAATCCAGCAATTACTGCCATGTTTCCAGTTTTTGCAAGAGTTGTGATAGCAGTACCTGTATTCGTTGCAGAATCCCCAGCTACTTTTGATTCAGGAGTAGGGGTTGGTGTGCATTCTTTGCAAGAGTACTCACTATTCTTTGCAAGGTAAGCAGAATCTTCAAGACCATAACTTGCACCAGTTGTGAGATAAATCCATCCTTGGTTTTGGTAGACTTTGATATCGGTTTCAGAAAGGTCTTTCACATTCATCCAGTTTGTTTGGTAACCTTTACCTTCTGGAGTACAAAGACATTGTAAAACGTTTGCACCTGATTTATAGATAGTATCAATTCCGGCAAAAGTGCCGATATTGATAACACCGTGTTGTGCATTCGATGAGTTGTTTACCTGGTCAACAGACCATTGTGGATTAAGACAAGAACCAAAGTTTGGTTCACTAGCAGAAGCAGCAGTTGCAGCGCTCAAAAAAACGACTGTCGTAAGAGTAGTTGCAAGTAATTGTTTGTTCATATATATCTACATCCTATAATTAGGATAACGGTAGTATAACACAAACATTTTATTTGTCAATAGTATTTTACTATATTACTATTTTTACTTAGAAATGAAGATCGTGAAGAATTCATCAAGCAATACTTGGAAGGCATTTTTTTGTTTTCCAAGCTCAAATGTCAAGGGTGTATATGGTGAATCAATGGGTGTGCTTACCGTTGTATAACCTGATTTCTGCGCAACTACTTCTTGTCCTATAGGGAGATAAGGGAAAGCAAATGCTCCATTTTCATCGGTCACGACCAGATAAGACCCGCTCGTTATTTCAGCACCAGCTATTGGCTTCTGTTCAGCATCTTTCACCACTCCCTTTACTACGTTGCTTTGATAGAAATCGCGGAGCACACTTACCGCTTGCTTTTCTCTTCCATCCTCTTCCCAAATAGCGGTAGAGCCACCACGGTCAACCCAATAGCTCAATCCTTCAAGATTAGGATTTTGGGAAACCCTTTCAAGTGCTTCGCGTATCCATGCTGCTTGCTGTTCCTGTGTCATTTCACCATGAATATCAGGGATGGGTGCCCCAAATTCTCCCAGGAAGACTCTTCCACCACTTTTTTCTGCAATAGCCCTAATATCATTGTTCAATCGTTCAGGAGTAGACACATAGTGATCAATCGTAACCAGACCATCAAGAGCTTGCGTTGTAGCAGTATCCATCACTGCATTTGCCACATCATAATTCATCGAATAGTAGTTTGCAGGGACGTTTTTACCTATTTGAGCAAATGATTCTTTGGCAGCCTGATAACTGTCGATCAAAAAAACTCTATATGACTCCGCCTCTGATGTATGCCAATAGTTAACCTTTTGTCCACCATTTTCACATTCTGGACAGGCACTAAATAAATCTCCGTCTTCAAAAAGATCAGGATTCGCAAGAATAAACTCTCTCGTCATCCTGACATGTGTCGTCCGATCAATCGGTGCGTACCCGAACCATTGTTCCCAACCGGAAAAATTTCCCCGAAACCATATTTTAAGATTATGACGACGGGCTGATTGTACCCATTGCGTAAGCACAGGAATAAATTCTGGATCATACGGTGTTGCAATCGCGATATGTGTTGCACCGACTGCTGAAATTGAAGCAACATGATCATCAATAATCTTTTCGGCATTAGGATTGTCCATAAATGCACGACTTGTGTCACGAGAGTATTTCATCGTATCGATTGCTTGTACTTCCCACTGCCGATAGACCGTTTCTGTTGAATTCATAACAAGAAGTAGTGGGAACACCACCAATAAACAAAGTACGGCTAGAAAAAGAGTTGCTTTCCTCATAAGGAGCTTAGTATACCATTTTTTCATAATTAATGCTCAAGTCCTGGGACTGGTTCTGTCCGAAGATATTTAACATATTGAGGCTTTATTTCATAAATATCAGCAAAAGGGAAACTATGCACCAATGTATACTTATCGTTAAAAGCTTTATTATAACGCAGTGTTCGATAGGTTAAATCATTTTCGTCATACGTACGAAGGATAATCCACCTGGCCCATCGGTCAGGATGTGCCGTAGCTAAATCCCAATACTTTCCAGCTCCTTCATGGATGAATTTACTCATTGGCATGTCTGAAGAGAAGATAATTGCATCGTGAGATGCTGCTGAGATAAGCACAAATCCTGGTGTTTCTGCTGCATGATCCTTAAGCCAATTACTTACTTCAGTCACATTTTTACCACTCGCGCCAACTCTGGCATCATCAATGGTCACTGCTTCTCGATTGGCAAAGGTAAAGAAGGATACAAAAAGTAACAATCCAACGATTGCATAACGGAGTGCATGTGTTTTATGCAGCAAGAATCCAATAAAGATTGCAATTGAAGGAATCATCATCAGACCATATCTGACATTAAACCAGGAGTCTCCAGCTAATCCTTGGACAAACAACACAGAATGCCCAAGATACAGCGCAAGAATATTAAAGAAGAATGGTGCCAGAAGTGCTGTCGTTGCGATTCTTATTTGAGGTTCAATATGCTTATCTTTCCAAAGCAAGATTACTCCGATTACTGCAAGAATTACTTGCAAGAGTCCGGCATTATAAACCATCGCGTATACATACGTTTTGAAAGAAAGCCAAATGTCTTTCTTGGTTGCGAGTATTCCAGCACCATCTAAAATACTTTGTTGAGCATTTGCAGAGTATGGACCAAAAGCGAAATACAACATATCTTTAAAAATTAACTGATTCCATAAAAGCCAGAGGAAAACACCAAATCCACCCAGGGTACAAAATAACACCAGCATCCCTTCGGTAGCCTTATACCCCCGACGACGAATGGTACGAAGGAAAATAAGTCCTGCAGCAAAAGCAAAGAGGAACCAGCCATCATATCGAATAAGCGTAGACAACATAATCCAAAACGCTGCTTTAATGAGTCGAAAAATTGTTTCCTCCCGATGCCACATGAGAAGTTCATACACACCAGCCGTCATTGTCGCGAGTAGCAACAACTCAGTCATAGCTGTTGATTGCATATAGAGAACATTAATATTGAGGGCAAATACAGCCAAACCAGCAATACGTCCAAACATACCTACACCTAATTGTCGCAGAAAAAAGTAAATAAGCATTGCTGTAGCCACGTATGAGATCATTGACTGTAAGGCTCCGGAAAGCCCCGAATGCCACATAAAATCATTCCAAATGGTTGGTGTCATGAGTAAATGAGGCAAAGGGAGCCATACACTTCCAAGCTGTGCAAAACCAGGTTTAAGGTTTTCAACAACGCGACGACCAATATCTAAATGAGAACGAGCGTCGTTGTAAGCAAGACCCAAACCATTGACGTAATAGTAGACAAAAGCTGCAATAGAGATACCTGATAAAGCAAGTAGCAACAATAATACTGTTTTTTTCTCAAAGATTTTTTTTACTTTTGTTATTTTTTCGTTTGAAAACGCAAGTCCCAGCGTCATGTTTTTGAAATTAAATGTCATTTTTTAAGTCCTCCATGTGCTATCACTGATTTTTCTTTGGCAACTCGTCCTTCACGACGCACTGATACGTTATAAAAGAGTATGAGAAATGCCATAATGATAACGATAAAAAGCGTTATCGATAGATAATAATTCCAACCAGAGACATTATTACCAGCATAGGTATGGTAGACAAACGTTTGTGAACCATTGCTATTAAGCGCGTCAAGATTTCTCTCGTAGGTATACTTTACAGGGATATGCATTTCTCGAGACAAAAATTCAGCTTCAATTCTTGAAGGGTTATTACTGTCAGTAAGCGCACCAAGGGTATTTATGCCGGTAGAATAGATAAAGAGAACAAAAAACGTAAGCAAGAAAAGAATACTTTTTCTCCAGTACGTAAGCAGAAGAGCAATAAATACGGACAAGAAGGCATACGAAGGGATAAGGTACCTGGAACCAAAAGACCATCCTCCATACGGATCAGCCCACATAGAATAAAGGAGAATGTTTATACCTATGACTGCAAAGAGTAAGCCTGTATAAGCAACATTTTTCCGACTAGCAACAATTAATCCTAAAAAGCCAAGTAACATAATCGGCGTGTAGGTAATCATGCCACGGTCAGGACTAAAGAAATGTACATAAAAACCATCCATTAAGATTCGTGAGTTGAAGAACCCAACTGTACCTTTTGAAGATTCAGTTCCTTCTTTTCTTGCCTTTTCTGATTCTTCAATCGATATTTCACGGTCAAAAGCTGGTTTACCATTTTCTATTTCTGTCACACGTTCAAGTGTCCCTGATAGCTGGAAAGGACTCCCAAAAGAAGCGTTATTAAATGCGAGAAAAAGAATAATAGGGATAATAACTCCAACAACACTGACCACTTTAAGAAAATTAATTTTCACTTCAAGAGCGTTACGAAGACGCTCCACATTAATCATTCTCCAGGAAGCAAAAATAACAATTGGCAACATCATAAAAGCGTTTGGATAATCAACAGCGATGGAAGCGGCAAAAAGAAACCAAATAGCAAAGAGGGAGAAAAAGTTATTAAACCGAATTAATAAAAATACAGCAGCTAAAAGAAGCGCTGTAGAAATATGATGTTGAGATAGTGATGTCGCATAAGCAAAAGCGGGAGAAGCTACCAAAAAGGCGAGCGATGCAATTGTTCCAGCAAGAGGTTTTGCTCCCATAGCTACTGCAATTTTGCGGATAAGCCAGACGTTAAAGAGAGCAAAAAGTGCCACAACAGCAAATGTTCCCAGTTGTGCTACACCAAAATATTTGCCAACAAGATAGCCTGGCATGACAATAAAAGAAACTCCTGGGGCAAAGAGAGAGACAAACTTTCCATCAATATATGCTAAATCGGGAAGAGAAAAACGAGCAAGATCCTCGGAGAACTGAAAAGACTTATCTTCAACAACGGAATGAAGCAGTGCATATCTACCACGTTCATTGGATGAATCAAATGGTGATAACCAAGCTGATTGATTCAATTGTTGCGCAGTAGGATTGCCGACTAGCCCATCAAAAGAAACTGCCAAGACAAGCGCGCAGAAAAGGAAAAAGAAGATATTGCCAAATAATTTCTTAAATACTTTCATATCCCATAAGAATTATACACGTTCATTCCTCAAAATGCAAACTATAAGATAATAAGAGAAGTTCTCCGATTATCCTCTGTTTGTTAAAGATTCTTGTAGAGCGAGGAAACCCGTTATACCTTTAACGATCAGAAAAAGGCCAAACATGTTTGCCATTTTTCGCTGCTTTTTATGTTTCTGGAAGTATTCCGCCGCTGCATTAGGGTTGTTTGCAACCAAGTAAAAGAGGGGAGGAGTAAAGATTTTTGGCAAAAGGGTATGCAAGAGTGACTCAATACGATCGTAAACGGCTATAAAATCAGCTTTTTTATATCTCCTAAATCCAACAAAACTTTTCTTTGCGAGATCTGCGATTACATCTGTATGTTTTTTTCTCTCTAACTGATATGCAGGAAAAACTTTTTCCCAATTGTTATCAAATTGGTCTATTTTATTAATAAGCGTCAAGCAATCGCCAAAAGCAACAGACGTTCCAATACCATAAAAAGGAAGACAGCCATGAGCAGCATCACCAATCAGTACCAAAAAGTCTTTATAAAACCATGAATCCGTTGTTACCGTAACAAAATTGCCCTCTGGATTATGTTTTAAAGCGTTAATAAATACTGGCACAAACGGTCTGAGTTGCGGAAATTGTTCGGTAATAAATGTGTTTATCTGCTCTTTTGAGATCAAATTGGCAAATCCATGCACTGAATCCTTGGGGACAATAAGCATTGCCGTAAATGAGTCATCACCATTGGGAAATGCAATAAGTGAAGCATTTTTACGTGTCCAAGTGTATTGTGTATCATTTGCCAATGCAATCTTTTTTACCATTTGTTTAGTTAAAAAAATCTGTTTATAACTCCATTTTTCGTATTCTTGGTTGTGTTGTGTTTGCTGTCCTTGTTGCAAGAAAGGTCTAACAAGGGAATTAACCCCGTCTGCTCCAATAACAACTGCACAATTAATTGTTTTGACCGTAGATGTATTTTTACGTTGTATATGCATTGTCTTATTATTCCGATCAATAGAGAGAAGGCTTGTTTCAAAATTGAAGGTAATGCGTGAATCTTTTTCAGCTTGAGCAATAAGGATTTCAAGCAGTTTTGCTCGTTGAATAGTATAGTAGCTCATATTGTCCAGATTAAATGGGACAAAGACTGGTTTTGCACGTTTGGTAACTTGGGTTATTGATCCTCGTAAGGTAAGGAAGTGAGGTTTAACTTCGTCCCACAAACCAGCTTCTTGCAATGCTTCAACTGCGTAGCCATAAAACGTAAGGTTAAAAGATCGGTTAGTATAACTCGTAATAATTTCCTCACGAGAGAATCGTTCAAAAATTTGAACATGGTATCCTCGTTTGGCGAGCAGGATTGCCATAAAACAACCAGCTGAGCCGGCACCAATGATAGTAATTGTTTGTTTTTTACTAGCCATAAACTGAGGCTGATAATATAAGATATAACTCACCCTGTCAATCAGCAATTTATAACAGGAGAGAGATTTTTAAAAAGAAATTCGTCATCTTTTGAAAAAATGTAACCGGAAAAAACAGTTGTTTGATCCTTTAATGCAAACGAATAAATTTTTTAAGATTTCTATATGTTGTGTATGTCTTTACGTGGCTGTGTAACTGATCATAGGCAAAAGTTCTTGCTTGTTTTATTTTTTGAATATAAAGACTTTGAAAAATATTTTTTGATAAAATAATTTGATAAAGAGAAATACATTCTTTGGTAAGGTTACTCTTTAACATCCCACCTCCTGAACCCATATCCATCGTCGTAATGCCTTTTGCATCTAATTCTTCAATAAGTTTGACAAGAAGAATTTTACCGGGGAAGTACGTAGCATACTTAGAAGCAAAAGAAAGCTGACTACCATAATATATTTTGCCAACTAAAAATCCTATTTCGTAAGCAATTGGGTTGTTCTCAAAATAGAGGATATGAATTTCCAATCTTCCCTTAAAATGTTGGGCTAGTGATTGATAAAAACGAACGATTTGCTCATCTGCAAAAGTATTATATCCCCGGTCTTGCTTGCGACTTTTATCATCAACTAAAAAAACAGTTTCTAGAGCCTTAATTGAATTTTTAGTAAAACATTTAAAATTAAATTTTTCTTCAATATCTTGAGTTCCTTTAAGCATTCTTGTACGCTGGGGAATCATAACTTTTCCATCATTTTTATAGGTAAAAGGCATATAATAGTTTATAGATGAAAGTGTTGTCCTATTTGCAGGAAATATATTTGCCAATATATCTTTAAAAGATTCTGGAATATTATCCAAATATACAGCCCCAAGAGAAACAAGTTTGTTAATCAAGGTTTTAGTTATCTTAGTTTTGGTAGTATCAAACAAGAAAGGGACACCACAGACAAAGCTATTTGGAACAACTGTATATATTTTTAGGCCGTACATTTTTTCTTCAACTAATGAAGCAATTCCCACTAATTTTTTTCTATCGTAGACGGCAATAATAATATATTCTTTATACTTCAGTCCATCAATCACCGATAAAAACCAATTAGGTGAGTTTACGTGAGTAGCAGCAGGCGACTCTTGCCAAAGCTTTGTCCACTCTTTTAATAATTCAGGTTCAATTTTTTTATATATTTGTGCTTTCATATCCTTTTACTATAAAACTTTTCTGTATGTTCTGGTACTTTACCATTAACAAATAATCCATTTAGTTGTGTTTTATATTCTCCAATGAGTGTGCGTTTTACTGCCTGATCTGGATTAATTTCATAGACATCTCTCTCAGCAGAGACAGGTACAGCATGAGCAGATATATTGTACGGAAAATCTGACCAAAAGATTGCTGATGGAAATAATTCCTCAACAACTTTGCAGACAATAAAATGATCAATATGATTACCCACTGAGAGTGGAGCAAAAACGATTGCATCTTTGGGAATGAGGTTAAGAAGTTTTTTTTTGATCATTTCTATCATTTCAGCATCTTCTGAGGATATTCTCTTTTTGAGCATATGGAATCGATAGGTGGGGTAAACAGCGGTAAGCTCTGGGAGCTTTTTTGCCAACATGCGCATGAAAGGATTAACTGAATGTTTTTTTCTCCATAATCCGTCAACAAATCCTAAGTTTAAGACTCGATTCGCAACTGTGTGAAGCGCTCTTTTGTCTTCTTTTTCTCTTTCTTCAAAAAGTTCAACAGCATCATGGTAATGACAAGTGAGAAGATTTTTCTTAGCTGAGAGCGTATAGGGAGCAACATCAGCCTTAGTAAAGACATTGATAACAGTAACGTGATTATGGTCAATCAAAGAATGCATGGTGAAACCAGCAGAAAGCACAGCATCATCAAAATGCGGAGAGATAAAATAACAAGGCTTTTTGCTTGCAATAATTGTTTTTATTAAATCGTTTTTCATAAGCTCGTAATAAGCTTTGTATATTGCGGTACAATTGAATCCCAGGAGTACTGTTTAACAATCTGCTTTGCTGCTTGAGACATTTTTAATCTTAATGTTTTATTCTCCAAAAAATTTAGTACTGCGTTTCCAAACTCACTACTCGAAAAAGGGTCAACGCTACTACCAAAAGAAGCAGGAATCCAAGAATACCCTTCTATTCCAAAATAAACGAATGGTTTACCATACGCCATTGCTTCAAGAGCAACCATACCAAAGGTTTCAAAACGTGAAGGTGACACGATCACACTTGCGTTCTGTAGTAAGGTTTCTTTTTTCTTTCCTTCGATTCTTCCGATAAGTTTGACTCTTTCCTCTAACTTGTGTGCTTTGATTTGACTTTTCAGACAGGCTAACTCTTGTTTTGTACCTGAACCAGCAATGATGAGTTTTGCATCTGTCTTATTGACTATTGTTGCATACGCATCAATCAGGAGGTCAAGACCTTTTTGATTATTTTCTAAACGGCCAATATACAAAATATATCGCTGTTTTTTTGTCGAAGAAGAAACATAGTCTGGAGATATTATGCCATTGGAAATAATAGTAATAATTGCATTTTTATTTTGTACCCTTATTTTATTTTTTACGTGTTCTGTCAAAACAATAATGTGTTTATATGTTTTCAGTCCTTGATTTTCTATCCAATGAAATGGTAATTTTAATGTGTATTTTCTTTGCATATCTTCACCCGATAACATATGCGCAAGACCAACAACTGGCTTCCTCGTAAAAAGTTGTAAACATGAAGTAGAGAAGGGAGGCGTGAAGCTTTCGACCCAGACATCATACTGCTCTCGCATAACATAAAAAGGAAGAAAAAAATGAAAAAATAAATTTCCCCATTTTGTACCAGGAAATGCTGGTCCAATCCGTTTGTAGCTTATCCGGTTACGTATAAGATTCTTAGCTCCAGGATAATTACCTGTTATAACCTCTATATCAAAATAATCAACGAGCCGTGTAGCGATTTCATCAATCGCTCGAGCCCCACCTCCACCATAAAAGGGGTTATTGGTGTCGTCATAAGTGGAGAAAATAACTTTTTTCTTTTTTGTATCATGTTTCATAGCTCTTGTTTTTGTTCTACTGATGAGAGAGCCAATTCACCATAAGGTTTATTTACCAAACTATGAGATAAATCGTTTCCAATAATTTCATAAAATTCATCGGAGCTTTTTTGCCAACTAAAGTTCGTTGCCCACCTTTCAGCTCCCTCCGAGAGTTGTTGTCTAAAAGGAGTATCTATAATAAGCATTTCCATCGTAGCTGCAAACTGATCCACATTCCCTGATTCAACAAGCATCCCTGTTTTGCCATTTACGACAGAATCTTGTAACCCATTCACCTTTGAGGCGATCACAGGGGTTCCACAAGCATTTGCTTCAATCACGGTAATGCCCCATCCTTCAACACGTGATGGTTGCACAGCTACCCAGCTTTGACCAAAAAGATCTGTTTTTTCTGATTCAGATACTTTACCGACAAAATGTATGGATTCTTCAATTTCCAATTTTTTTACCAATGTTACCAACGCGTCATGACTTTCACCAGTTCCCACAAGAGAAAGCTTTGCGCTAGGATGATTTTTGACTACTTTCGCAAATGCTTTGATGAGTACATCAATTTGTTTGTATTCTTTGAGTCTTCCGAGATAGATAAATGAAGGATATTGAGTTTTTTCTGTTTTTTGGAAAAGGTATTCAAAAACTCCATTGGGGACAATCTTGATATCGTCAGGTTTACTAAATCCTAAATCCAAAATCTCTTTACGTGAAGAATCTGATACGGTAACAACCGTTTTATTGCGATAGAGAAATGGCATAAGTTTTCCTTCCAAAGATGCTGCTATCACATTCAACGGAAAACGAAGAAATGTACGGAATACTTCTTGATGCACATGATGAATAACTAAAATGATTGGCTTTCTCACAAAGAGGGGAGTAAAGAAAGGAATACCATTCTCACAATCAATAACAGCATCGTACTTTTTGGCAAACTTTAAGAGATAATAGACAAAAGCAAAAAAGTAAACAGTGTATGCTCCACCTTTTCTAATGATTTCTACCCCATCAATCGTTTCATAAGACTTACTTTTGTTATCATTACCACAAAAAAGCGTTACTTTATTGCCCTCTTTGACCCACCGTTTTGCTAGCTCATGAATATATACCTCAGCTCCTCCATTGTAGATATGTTTTGTGTCTCGCCAATTAAAAATAAGAATATTCATCCGTTTTTCTTTCCAAGCCTTATGAGAAGTTTTTGATTGCAAAAGACCAAGGAGACTTAAGACATTATTCTTTATAACGATATATATGTATTCAAAAAAGTTTCTTGGCTCTTTAACTTTTGTCGTTTGTCTTTTATATGGCTGTTCTAGTATTTTTGTATATTGATTAATTGGATGTGCAATTTGCATTTTTGATTGAGTAGTTGGTTTTTTCAATAAATGGAATCCATGAATGGTTTTTTCCCAATAATGAGGCTTGAACAATAACTGGTAAAACGCGATGAATGCAGAAATACTCATCAGTACCCAATAAAGTGGAATAAGAAAAACGTACTTAGCAATATCCCATTGACCTCGTCTGGCCACACCAATCATGTAGTAATAAAGAAACATAAAGTTACCAAAAATCCATGAAAATACCGCGACATAAGAAATTGGAGGAACATAAATGCGTTCGATTAACGGACCAACCAGAGGAAAAGCAGCAAAATAAAGAAACGTTATTATCCATAATGCGGGATTAAGTAACATAAAGAGCAATTTACCACCAACGGTAAGCTGAAAAATAAGGAAATGCTTAAATCCATTTGCTTTAATAAAGCCAAAAATATTTCTTGTATGGACGAGGTAGGTCTGCATGTAGCCTTTGGTCCAACGAGAACGCTGTCTGAGCCAATTTTTTACATTACTGGTTGCTTCTTCAAGTGTTGTTGAATCGATAATTGCTGTTTTATAGCCGTTTTGGAATAAACGAATACCAAGGTCAGCATCCTCTGTCACATTAAACGGATCCCATCCCTGTAGTTCACGAAGTTTTTGGGTTCTAAAATGATTACTTGTACCACCCAAAGGAATAGTTGAGTCCAAAGATTGAATACCGGTAAGCGTAACGCCAAACCACAACGAATACTCAGCAGCAAAGAATCGGGTAAGCAGATTTTGTCGTGCATTATAATAGTTAAGTTTTGCTTGCAGACATTGGACATCTTTCGGAGATTTCTTAAAGGCAATATATGCTTTCTTTAACTGAAGTGGATCTGGGATATCTTCAGCATCGTAAATAACCAAATATTCACCACGTGCAAAAGCAAGCCCATAGTTACATGCTTTTGGCTTGGTCTTTGGCATGGAATGAGGTACTACGACAATTCGGACAAATGGAGGAAGATCCATTGCTTGAATTGTTTCAATCGTCCCGATGTCATCTTCTTCAAGAAGAAGCATCACATCCAATTTATCCTTTGGCCATTCCATCTTGTTAATCGCATCAACAAACTGTGGCACCACATGTGCTTCACGATAAAGAGGACAGAGAATACTATAGATAGGTAAAGAACTATCATCTAATTTCTCAATTTCTTCTGCGTGTATTTGAAGATTATCTTTATTGCGAAGACTCTTTAACACAATATAAAAATTAAAGAGGGCATCAACAGAATAAAGAATACTCATAATGGCGACAAGTATTTGAATAGTTAAAAGTGGTTGGGCAATCGCACTAAGTATTACAGGAATGAGTACTGCTGCAATAAATACTAGCTGTGTTTCAGTAAAGGTTTGCGTTGCAGAAAGTGTATGAGGAAGAGTTGTATGGGTGATATACTTACTTTTTTTAAATCGAACTCCAGCTCCTTTCATAGAAGTTTTGCCACTTGGAGAAAGATGTAGTGGTCTCTGAGGTTGCGCTTTAACTACAAGAGCATTGAGTCCAATTTCAGCAGCGGTTTTGACAAGATGCACTTGTGATTTACCAAATTTACGTACTGCAAAAACAATATCGACATCTTTGATTTTAAATCCTGCTTGTTGTGCTTTTGAAAGGAACGAAAGATCAAATGTCCAACCTGATGCCGCAGTCATAGGAACCGTTTCATAGACTTCTCGAGTAAAGACTTTAAGGCCAGATTGAATGTCTGTTGTGAGGCCAAAAAGCATTTTACCGAATATATACCGAAAGCTAACACTCATCGCTCGACGAATAGCAGAATCCTGATAATTCTTTCGTTTTGCAACCACAATATCAGCTTTACCTAACCGACTAATCATTTCTGGAAGCGCTTGTGGAGGATATTGCAAATCGCCATCAATCATGGCAAGGATAGAACCACGTGCCTGTGCAAATCCTTCAATGAGTGAATATGCTTTGCCTTTTTTGCCCTGCTTTTGGAGCAGCTTGACCGTTGACGTATTTCTTTTAATTGGAGTAATGCTTTTAAGATTTTGTAGCCATTCGTAGGTGCCGTCTGTAGAGTGGTCATCAACATAGATAACCTCATAAGGGCGCTTTGTTGTATCAAGTGCCCCCACAAGTTCCTTATGGAACTGTGGCAAATTTCCTATTTCGTTAAAAACAGGGACAACAATACTAACTTTTTGCTGTATTTTTATCATGTTCGCTTAAATGAGATATAGGTGGAATATCTTATAGTATTATAGCAGATTCTATCAATATTACAAGCTATATATATAATATTGTATATAACATACCTTATTCTCTAATGTCAATTTACTATTTGCTTAATACAGCATTTATTGCCTCGTTTTTGTTTTTCTTACATGTGACAAAAAAACTTGACATCAGTATTTTTATACTGTATATAAGTATATACTCTAGGACGGAGTTACTACTGTTATGCAAAAAGCGATTATTGTATTACCAACTTACAATGAAAGAGAAAATATTTATGCGATGTTAACCAGTATCCTGAAACAACAAGAGGTTATACCGCATTGGGAGTTACATATACTCGTCGTCGATGACTCTTCCCCTGACGGTACTGGTCGTATTGTCAAAAGAATAGCTGGTGATCATCCCAGGGTACATCTTATCTCAGGACCCAAAAAAGGGCTTGGTTTGGCATATATCAGAGGATTTCGCTATGCAATGAGAGAACTTCGCGCTGATGTTGTCTTTGAGATGGATGCAGATTTTTCACATAACCCCAATGATCTTCCACGACTCATACAGGAAATTGATAAAGGTTACAGTTTTGTCATTGGCTCACGATATGTTCCAGGCGGAACTATCCCTACCAGTTGGTCTTTACTCAGGAAAGCAAACAGTTCTTTGGCAAATATGCTTACCCGCAACATTGCCGGAATAAAAAATATCAAAGATTGTACCGGAGGATTTCGAGCAATTAGGACAACGCTTCTGAAAAAAATGTCATTACAGAAGCTTGGGGTCAAAGGATATGCTTTTCAAATTGGATTACTCCATGAAGCAATCAAAAGAAAAGCAAAGATCAAAGAAATACCAATTCATTTTAAAGATCGTATCCTTGGTAAATCAAAAATTCAACTAAAAGACATTGTTGAATTCATCAAGTATACCTTTATCTTACGGTTTCCTTTTCTGAAGTACACCAAACTTATGCTTCTTAACTTCTGTTTTGGTATGCTTATCGGATCACTTATCTTCTTTCAAGATTTTTTTTCATTACCAGTTTTGACAAGAACTGAGTATTTGATCATGCTTATGTCGCTGTTTTCGATCCTTATGACCATACAGGTACTTTTTACACTGTATTGGATGATCTATGGATGGGAAGATGCCGAGAAAGTAGCAAAAAACAAATCCCCAAAAGTCTTTGCAAAACCTTCTTATTCTTTTACTGCACTTATCCCTGCGCGAAATGAAGAACGAGTGATTGCAGATACCATAACAGCAATAGCAAGTACAAACTATCCAGAATCGCTGATGGAAGTTCTGGTAATCTGTCGATATGATGCCCGCGAGACAATTGCCAAAGTCGAAGAAACCATTCATAGGCTCAATAAACAAAATATTCGCTTAGTTATCTTTTATGATGAACCAATTAATAAGCCACATACGCTCAATGTCGGTCTCCAGTATGCAAAAAACGATGTTGTGGTAATATTTGATGCAGAAGACGAACCACATCAGGATATTTATCATATTGTGAACACCATCATGCTTCAAGAAAAAGCTGACGTAGTTCAATCAGGCGTGCAACTCATGAATTATCGTTCACACTGGTTTTCTACACTTAATGTTCTCGAATACTTCTTTTGGTTTAAATCAGCATTGCACTGGTTTGCCTCACTCGGAGCAGTGCCACTTGGAGGCAATACCGTCTTTTTCAAAAAGAAATACCTCGATGAGATGGGCGGATGGAATGAATCTTTCCTGACAGAAGACGCCGATATTGGTATTCGATTAAGTCTTGCCGGAGCAAAAATACGAGTTGTGTATGATGAAAAACACGCTACTCGAGAAGAAACTCCCAATACTATCGATGGCTTTATCAAGCAACGTACCCGTTGGAATCAAGGATTTTTACAAGTGTTAATGCAAGGGGATTGGATGGAGTTTCGTAACAACAAACAAAAATTCCTCACTTTTTATATTTTGTTTTGGCCCGAAGCACAAGCATTCCTCTTCTTTTACCTCCCATTTGCGATAACCATTGCTATCATTGAACAATTACCAGTTGTTGTTGTACTTCTGACGCTTTTACCGGTAGCCCTTCTCCTATTACAAATGGTTGTGTACCTCGTTGGGCTGTATGAATTTACCAAAGAGTATAAGTTAAAACTACCTTTTTGGCTGCCTTTTAAAGTTATCTTTACCTTCCTTCCATACCAATTCTTACTCAGTATTAGTGCGGTACGAGGAGTTTTCCGACATATACGAAGCAAAAACAGTTGGGAGAAGACACTTCATTTGAATGCGCATAGAACTGAAGAAGCACAAAAAGCACTATCATATTAAGTATGTTAAACAAAATTAAATCATTATTTACGCTAGAGACACTCATTATCGCCAGCTTATTGCTGCTTTCAGCTTTAGCCCATGGATATAACATGTTTCAATTCCCTTATTATGAAAATGATGAGGGTGTCTATCTTTCACAGGCATGGTCATTGGTGAGATTTGGAGAGCTTTCTCCATACACCTACTGGTACGACCACGCACCAGGGGGATGGATCTTTATTGCCTTATGGACACTTGTTACCGGAGGATTCTTTACCTTTGATTTTTCACTGAACACCGGACGAGTTTTTATGCTTGTCTTGCATATTTTCTCAGCCTTATTTTTGTATAAAGTTACCAAGGTTCTTACCAAAAGTACGCTTGCGGCAACCATAAGTGTACTCTTTTTCTCCTTGTCACCTCTGGGTATCTATTTCCAACGGAGACTGCTTCTAGACAATATTATGGTTTTTTGGACATTGTTATCACTGTACGCATTGATTGATTATCGGAAAAAGCTTCGTCATATTATTTTGAGTGCTATTGCTTTTGGTTTTGCGATTCTCAGTAAAGAAACAGCTGTTTTTCTTGCCCCAGTGTATCTTTATGCAATCTATGCATTAACCGATATAAAACACCGCAGTTTTGCACTTATTAAATGGATAAGTATTGTAGGCCTTATCGTATCATTTTACTTTATTTATGCACTTCTCAAAGGAGAACTTTTCCCAAGTGGCACTATCTTTGGCGGGGACAAACCACATGTCAGCTTGATCGATGCTCTTGCTTTTCAAGCTGGAAGAAAAGGAGGCAGCCTACTTGATACAGAAAACAGCGCTTTTTGGACAAACATGGGAGCATGGATCGGGGACGATCCAATTATCATTATCTTAGGAGCTATTGCGACCATCGCCAATTTACTCATTGGCCTGAAATCATTAACTCACCGAATAGTTGGTTTCTCGGCAAGTATGATGTGGATATATCTTGCTCGAGGAGGAATGGTTATTGATTTTTATATTATACCGTTAATCCCTTTGCTTGCTCTTAATATTGCTGTCCTTATCACCTCACTCATTCGATTTTTTCCGCGATATATTGGTTATATATTAGGATTTATTACTATAGCAGCCATTATTGTTTCTTCATTGTATTACTCAACAAATGTACACAGATATCTCAATCTCTATACTACAGATCAAACAACTCCACAGATACAGGCTATTGAATGGATCCTTGATCAAAGGATTCCCAATGCCTTCTTTGTCATTGATCATTATGGATATATTGACCTAAAAGAAAGAAATAATGATGACTCAATCAAAACAGAATGGTATTGGAAGGTAGATAATGATTCAGATGTACGTGATAAAATGCTTCATAATGATCCACAAAATATCGATTTTATCGGGCTTACTCCACAAATGAGAAATGACGTTGCTTATTCTGGGTTAACACATGCTGCATTACAACAATCGGCGCCAATTGTTAGTTTTTCGAGTGGTAATTGGGGCATTGATTTCTGGGGGAATACATACCCACAACGTATTCTTAATTCTTCTTGGCAGTACTATAAAAAAAGCTTTATAATTGATGGCAGAATTATCGACCCTTACCAGGAAAATCTTACGACTTCAGAAGGACAATCATATGCGCTCCTTCGAGCTGTTTGGTTACATGATCAAGAGACCTTTGATACCGTCTATCAATGGACGAAACAAAATATGCAAAAAGACTCAGGTACTTTTGCCTGGAAGTGGAACAATGGACAAATCCTTGATCAATCAAGTGCCGCTGACGCTGATGAGGATATAGCCCTTGCGCTTCTTTTTGCCTCCAAACAATGGGACAATACCAAATATCTTACCGAAGCAAAAAGCGTGATGCAAGGCATTTGGGAAGATGAAGTCGTAACTATTAAAAATAAACCATATCTCGTTGCGGGAAACTGGGCAGATCAAAAGACATTTATTACCATTAACCCATCGTATCTCTCACCAGCTACCTATCGTATTTTTGCAGAAATTGACACCAAACATCCCTGGCACCAACTGGTTGATACTTCTTATACCGTTCTTACTGAATGCACAACTGAGCCACTGAATAAAAAGAAAGGAGTTCTTCCTCCAGAATGGTGTGCACTCAATAAGAGTACGCTGAAAGTCATGGAATCCAAATCTCCACAACCCGAAGGGACGGATTATTCGTATAATGCTTTCCGAACCCCATGGAGAGTTGCGCTTGATTATCAATGGAATGAAGAATCTCGTGCAAAGAAATACTTAGAATCACTTTCATTCTTAGGAGAAGAATATAAGAAAAACAAAAAACTTATTGCTGCCTACGAACATGATGGTAATGTTTTTGAGAACTATGAATCGGTAGCTGCCTATGCCGGGAACTTAGCCTATTTTGTTGTGGAAGATCAAAAGACTGCGGAAACTATCTATACCAAACATATTTTGAAAAAATTCTATGAGGGAGAGGACCAATCATACTGGGATGATCCGCAGAATTATTACACACAAAACTGGGCATGGTTTGGGACGGCCTTATATGCTAATCATTTGCCAAACCTCTGGAGTGTCTATAAGTAAATCATTAATTACAAATATAATTACTAATATATTTACAAAAAAGGACGGCTTCTCATGATATACTAAATTTTATATGTCTCCAGCCATCCGTATCATTTATCTACTTCATTTCTTTAACGATGGCATCAGAACTGCATTTGTCTCCCTTCTTCCTTTTATTGCAAAAGACCTACACCTTGGATTTGGTCTAATTGGACTACTCGGTTCAGCACAAGGAGTTTTGGGATTTCTTCTTGCTTTACCAGCCGGGATGTTGACTGCTCGATTTAGCGGATTTAGCTTGCTCCTTATTTCATTACTTGTGTATTCCTTAGGAGCAGGAGCAATTGGCTTTGCTCAAAATGTCTATGCTCTGATACCAATCTTTTTTGTTGCTGTGAGTGGATTTGGGATCTTCCATATCGTAAGTCTTGCTCTTACGGCGAGAGCATCCACGCCTGAGGCAAGAGGAAAGAACATGGGAAATTTTGCTGCTTTTGGCGATATCGGAAGAACATTTATTCCGACGGTCGCTGTTTTTGTAGTCGTTTTTATTGGTTGGCGACAAACATTTTTTAGCTTATCGGTCATTGGATTACTTCTTTTTTGTAGCATAGGATACTTCCTTTATAGCAGGCATCGAAAACTTCTAGAAAAAAAAGTAGTACAAAAAAATGAGACATACAGAACTTGGCTAAGTACGGCCTATTTACTCCTTAAAGATAAGAAGCTAGTACTTGTCATTACTGCTGGATTTCTCGATGGTATTGCAGGGACACCAGTGATTATTTTTCTCCCTTTTTTTCTTCTAGGAGTAGGGATTGCTCCACAAATGCTTAGTATTTTTATTGGAGCTTATTTTATCGGAAGCCTTGCAGGAAAAACTCTTCTTGGAAGGTTAGCCGATCGCATAGGAAGTGCAAAAGTATTTCTTGTGACAGAAATGTGCATGGCAATCACGCTTCTCTCACTTGCGTTTCTTACTCATTTTTACACTCTTTTAGCTCTCTCTTTACTGTTGGGACTTTTTACCCGCGGAACGACGCCTGTGATTGCAACGCTTCTCTCAGAAGTTGTGCATGACGATCATTTAGAAAAAGCATATGCTGTTTGCATGCTTTTTCTTGAATTTACGGCTATTATTGCACCAATACTTCTTGGCATTGTCGCTGATAGATTGGGGGTTAGTACTATTTTTTATATAGCGTCGTTCTTTGCAGCTATTGCTGCTGTGCCTATATTATTTTTTATCAGAGAAAATAAGAGAAAATAGTAGATCTCTTAGCTGGAGAAATTCGCTTTAAACGAAAAAAACGGAAATCTCTTTACCTACCTAAAATTGGTTAGGTAAAGAAACCTCCGTTCTTTCCATTCGTGCTATAACAGAGCCTCTTTTATTTGACGATTTTGCATCGATCGCTCATTGGTTTTCTTGATGTTCCTTTCGGTAATTTGCACAACTCGAAAGTCTTGTACCGTAATCTCCACACTACCCCAACCACGGATATTTTTGAGAGCATCAATGATCTCATCTGTCAGTTCTGCGCTAACACGTTTCGTAGAATAATCTTGCATAGAGAATATATTTGTCATTCTGGGGCAGAGGACAGAGGAGCAGTTGAACTTCATATTAACAAAGCCCAAAATCCTTGTCAATGACTCATCTGATGATTTTTCTCCTTTCTGTAGTTTTCTTACAATAAGATCTTGAAGGTTTTACATGTCACTTTTGATGGGCATTAAAAACAGCAACTCCTTACAAAAAATGCAAGAGGTACTCAGAAAAATCTCAGCAATATATTGTTTTATCATGGTATACTAACTATATGAAAATGATAAAAAAATATCTGATCTATATCCCGTATGCTGTCTTTTCTATTGGACTTCTTTCGACATTAGGCAGTCTCTATTTTAGTGAGATTATGAAATTGCCCCCATGTGTCCTGTGCTGGTACCAACGAGTTGCTATGTACCCAATTATGATTATTGTCGCTGTTGCCATCATGACAAAAGACACAAAAAGGCTTCCAGCTTATGTTTTACCCTTCAGCATTAGTGGATTATTCATTGCCATCTATCATAATCTTCTTTATTACAATATTCTTCCCGAAAGCGCCGCACCGTGTATCAATGGTGTTTCCTGCACAACAAAATTTTTTGAGTGGTTTGGCTTTATCACGATTCCTTTTATGTCAATGCTAGCCTTTGCATTACTGACAGGACTTATGATAATATATTCATTGTCATTCCGAGCGAAGTCGAGGAACCTGTCTGCCGACAGGCAAGATGACTAGATTGTATGTCACAAGAAGCAAAAATATTAACAGGGATCGGGATTGTCACGGTAGCAATTATAGCTATTGGCGCTTTTTCTTTTGGAGGATCGAGCACTCCAGATAAGAACGCAGAGGAAATACTTTCTGTTGATGCACAGAAATCGCTTGTGAGGGAAAATAGTCATAAAAAAGAGGCAGAAAATGAAAAAGTAACCATTGTTGAATTTGGTGATTTCCAATGTCCAGCATGTGGAGTCGCTCATCCTGTCGTTGAACAAATCCTTGAAGAATATAAAGATAACGTCACTTTTGTCTTCAGGCAGTATCCACTTCCATCGCACAAAAACGCACGATTGGCAGCAGAAGCTTCCGAGGCTGCTGGTGACCAAGGTAAATTCTTTGAGATGTATAACGTACTCTACCAGAATCAAGCAGATTGGGGAGAATCCGATAAGGCACGTGACGCAATCGAAAAATATGCAGAAGAGTTAGAACTTGATATGGAAAAGTTTATCGCATCTTTGGATAAAAAAGCACATGATGCCAAGATTCAAGCTGACGTCAATGATGGTAATGCTGTCGGGGTGAAAGCAACACCAACCTTTTATATCAACGGGGAGCAAATTACAGGAGGGCTTCCGTATAATGAGTTCAAAGAAAAGATTGAAGCTGCAATGAGCAAAGCCGCTAAATAACTTCTTGTCATAACCCTATATTCAACTGACTTTTTGTCATTCTGGAGCATAGTGTAATGAAGCGATAGAATCTATAGGTTCAAAAAGAGAAGAAAATTATTACGAGAGAAGTATGCTTTAACAACCTGGAGCTAGCGGGCTAAAGACGATATCAAAGGCACGAAGTTTTTCAGCATTTTGTCGGTTGATAGAAAAGATTACCGGAAGGTTACAGATTGATTCTTCACTAAAGCCTTTACTGCGAAACCACGCTATTGTTTCATCTTTTGCCGTATTTATCTTCATCGTGTGAATCTCTGCCTGAAATACATCTTTCTTGGGGACGTAGGTTATATAGACATAATTACTAATATGGAGAGGATTTGGATCGTTACTTAATATTTCTTTGATTTTTTCTTCAGGTCGAGGAAGTGGTGCTTTATGCGCAATGAGCGCTGCTGCTTTTGCCCGTTTTTCTTTGTCATAGGTAATCGCTGGGGGAGTAATCGTTGCTTGTACCTGTGCTCCAGGTGTTGGTGTCAGACTACTTTTTGGTTGAGATGAGGGGAGAAAGACACCTGAAAAAGCTACAACAATCATCACTACTACCAGTAATGTCCCTATGATTAGTATGATTCTTCGTTTATCTAACATTATTAATCTTAATATATTGTACAGCCTCCTACTCTAGAAGTAGTAGGAATAAAACATCCTGAGTCAGCACATCTTTTCCCTGAAGCACAAGCAAGAGGATTTACTGAATTTTTGCATGTATCCGTACATGCCGTCACACATTCTGGATTATCTGTACAGACAGGATAATTAGTTAAAGGATCACATATGAAATTTGCTCCTACGTATCCACATTGACGACAAATTTCTCCAACACAATCAAGACCATCTCTACAATCTGAGGATCGAGCACAGGCCTGCCCCTTTGCACTTGCTGTATCTCCACCTGGAATCCAACATTTTCTTGTGCTTGACCCTGTACAAAGGTTAGATTCAAAACTCCCACCTTCTCCATCTCTATGAGAACTGGTACCCGTATCCTCACAGGTACCACCTCGGTCCGTACAACCATTGTCACTGGCAATGCCACCTCCTGCGCTGTTTCCATTTCCTCCAGCACCGCCGCCATCATCACTACCACCACCAGTACCAGTACTTTGCCCCGTTCCATTAGCTTGTAGCAATCCAGCCTGCTCCGCTGCTTCTTGTCCTCCAGGTTTACAGGTATTATCTGCTGCACAGTACTGTCCATTAATACACCCTCCCTGCCAGCCAAGATTTCTGTCACAAGGATTTCCGGGCAATTTACCTGGATAGGCTGCACGACAGTGCCCTTTACAAAGTCCACTATTTTTACAGCCTGTCGAGCCATCTTTTGCGGTATAACAAATGAGTGAATAAGGAGTAAACGTGTCATCAGTAGCCTCTTGAGTAGTAGTTTCTTGATAACAAGTCCCATAGAACCCATTACCAACATCATTGCCTGTTTCACAAGATTCCCCAAGTCGACTTTGTACATAGTCAGTATCAATTTCTTTACAGACGCTTCCTTGTGCACCTGGCTCTCCGAATGTACTTGCCGACTCATTCCAACAAACTTGATCCTCAAATTCAAGACATACTCCAGCACAATTACCACCAGTACAGGTAGTATCAAACCAAGTATTGCAAATAAGGCCTGATTTACATCCTCCTTGATAATCGTCAGGCGTCTGGGTACATGCTTCACCAACATTTTTTGTCCCGTAGTTTGGTTGTTGGTCACTTCCTGCAGTAACAACGGTAAAGGAAAGTACGCTTGAGGCATTAAAGATTTCTTGATCACCTATACTAACGCCAACTTTCCATTTTCCAAGGGGTGTATCTGCTTGAATTGGGACATTAATGGTAGCGGTACTTCCAGGGATAGAAACGTCTCCTTGAACTCCATAGGTCACTATTTCACCATTAGGATTTGAGCCAATAAATGATATTTGTTCTGAGAGAGGATTTGCACACTCTCCTTGAAAACTTGCCGCGATAGTAACATTGTCACCACCTGTTCTTTGCACGGTGATGTCACTCGCTTGTCCATTGAGTGTAAGACTTACTTGCAAATTCTCAAGACAAGCATTGGCTACAGAAAAAGCTCCATCTGCAATTTCGTCATCACAATTAAGACTTTCAAGGGGATCATCTGATGCTGGTCTCAGACAGGCAGTATAGTTGCCTTCTGGTAGTTCATCAGTAATAGTTATTGTTAAATTAAGATCAACGGCATCAGCATAGGCAAGCGGGGGGAATCGAAGGAAGGGGAGTACGTTACTTGTTTCTCCTGGGAGAGTATTATCAGCAATAAGCGTAAAAGGAACTGTTTTGGTAGGAAAAAGAATTCTTTCTCCTGTCTCATCATGAATGGCAAGGATCATATAGCTTGGTAGCTCTGCATGAGTTGCATCTGCGCACCCCGGCCTTTCCTTGTCAATAATAAATTTCCCCGTAGCAGAGAGTAGCTCTCCCGGATTAACTGTTTGAGGTCTGAAAGTAATGGGACCTGGTTCAGGAATAAGAGCCTCAGGGTCGGTGGGACCTGCAAGCGTGACACATTCTGCTGGATCAACTTGTCTAAGCGTGTTTGCTACCTGATCAGAACACGTACCACCAAGACTCAGACATTGAAAGTAGTTATCAATATCATCAGAAGAAATCATTTGCGGGTTTCGTGTCTCAGCTTGTTGACGTAATTCTTGCTGTTGCTGTGCTAACCCCACCGTAAGTACCGTCAACATGCCAAAGATTGCAAGAACAAAAAAAGGAGTTGCTTTAGCTTTGACGATTTTGTGCAAGAGTTTTGCTATTTTTCCCATAGAATACACCATCATTAGCATACGGAAGAGGCAGGGGGAGAGTCAAGAAGTATTTTGCCTTTATATTTTTTTGAGAGCTTGAGCTAGATCTTCAAGCAAATCTTCACTGTTTTCTATTCCTACAGATATTCTAAATAAACTATCTGATAATCCAATTTTTTCTCTTTCTTTCTTTGGTATCGATGCATGGGTCATTGAAGCAGGATGATCAATAAGAGACTCTACTCCTCCAAGGCTTTCAGCAAGAGGAAAGTAGGTAAGTAAAGATAAAAACTTTTGCACATCATACTTTTCTTTTAATTCCAAAGAGATCATCCCTCCTGGATGTTTCATTTGCTTTTGCACAATCTTGCCTTGCTCCCCAGTAAAAAATCCAGGATAAAATATTTTTTTAACTTTGCTATTTTTACTTAGAAAATCTGCTATTTTTTCAGCATTATCAACATGACGCTGCATTCGTAGCTCGAGTGTTCTTAATCCACGTAGAGTCATCCATGAATCAAAAGGTGAAAGCATTGCTCCAATAGAATTTTGCAAAAATTTAAGCCTCTGATAAAGTTCTGAACTACTTGTCGTAAGCATCCCCCCGACAATATCGCTATGTCCATTAATATATTTTGTGGTAGAGTAAGCAACTACGTCTGCACCATGCATAGCTGGTTGCTGTAAGATCGGAGAAGCAAACGTATTATCAACTACTAACAATGCATTATATTTTTTTGTTAATGTTGCAAGTTTTGCGATATCAACAACCTTAAGAAGAGGATTTGTGGGAGTCTCAACCCAAACAATTTTTATCTTATTATTTTTCAAAACTTCTTCAGTTTTTTGATAATCTGTCAGATCAACGATATGATATTTTATCCCTTGTGAGCCTGCTACACGCACAATAAAACGATAGGTACCACCATAAGCATCACTGGAAAATAACAGCGCTTCCTCAGGACCTAGCAATGCAGTAATATTTGCCAAAGCAGCAGTTCCAGAACTGTAGGCAAGACCATAGGTATTATTATCCAAAGCTGCCATTGTCTGTTCAAGGATTACCCTTGTTGGATTTACTGTTCGAGAATAGTCGTAATGTTTATAATCGTTATTAAACTTAAACTTATTTTGCTCTTCCCACTCATTCTTTGGTATAGAGCCATCATAATAGCCTCCATCATTACCAAATCGAAAAGTCGTACTTAAATGAAGAGGGGGAATAATTGCTCCATCCTCTTTATTTGGCGTATAGTGCGTATGTAACGCTTTTGTTGAAAATCCTTTTGCTCTTCTTTTCATAAAAATTTATTCTCCCTCATCCATCTATCATTATAAAAGGTGCTTACATAGCCTTTACCCGAATCAGGAAGTAACACAACAATTGTCGCATCTTTTGGTAATTGCTTCGCTACTTGTTTTGCCGCAAAAAGCGCCATACCACTTGACCCTCCAGCCAAAATCCCTTCTTCTCTTGCAAGTTCTCTGGCAGTAGCAAAAGCATGAGCATCATTTACAACCATCACCTTATCAATATACTGTATTGCAAGCGAATTGGGAATGAAGTCTTTCCCGGGGCCTTCAACTTTGTATGGATGAGGCTCACCATCGGTATGATTAAAGTAATGATGCAACATTGAGCCATCAGCATCAACACCAATTATTTGTACTTTTGGATTCTTTTCTTTTAAGTATTGAGCAATCCCAGAGATAGAGCCTCCAGTTCCTATTGTTGCGACAAAATGAGTGATTTTCCCTTCAGTGTCTCTCCATATTTCAGGACCAGCTGTTTGATAGTAAGCAAGCGGATTTGCGGGATTGTTATATTGGTCTGGCATAAATGCATCTTTTTCTTGGGCAATTTTCTTGGCCACATTTACATAATACTCAGGATGTGTATGATCAACGTCCATACGTGTTCTCACAACTTCCGCACCATACGCTCGAAGAACAAGTTCTTTTTCAAGACTGACTTTCTCAGTCATTACGGCAATTAAAGTATACCCACGGATGGCAGCAATCATAGCAAGCCCTGCACCAGTATTTCCACTCGTAGGCTCCACTATAATTCCTCCCTTTTTAAGTAAACCTTTCTTCTCAGCATCCTCTACCATAGCAACTGCCATACGGTCTTTCATACTTCCTCCAGGATTAAAATATTCTAGCTTTGCCAAAATAGTTACTTTTGGATTCGGATTGAGTTTGGTAATTTTGACAAGTGGTGTATTGCCAACAAGATCTAAAATGTTTTCTGCGTATTTCATATTTTTTTAACCATAAAAAAACCTCCCATTGGGAGGCGCTTGCGACAATAAAAGCACAACCTCCCTAGAGAAGTGTGCAACAACAAGTAACGATTTGTGATTTCTGTAACATGAATCCAAAATAGCATGAACCAAAAAACTTGTAAAGCAGCAATATCTTATGGGGCAACAAAATGTATGCTACAATCAAACCATGAAAGTCGCTGTTGGTTCCAAAAATCCTACAAAAATAGACGCAGTAAGGCAAGCGTTTACTGTTGTTTTTCCTGATGAAACCTGGGAAGTAATCGGTATCGAGGTAGAATCAGGCGTATCCAACCAACCAATGCATGATCGTATCAGCATTCGGGGTGCACGAAATCGTGCCAAACGATCAATGAAAGAACTCAAAGCAGACTTCGGCGTAGGGCTTGAAGGAGGCTTACACAAGATAGGTAAAAACTGGTTTGATAGTGGCTGGATTGTCATCCGTGATAAAAAGGGGAGAGAAGGAATCGGCTCAAGCGTCAAGCTACCAGCTCCTCTGCAAGTGATGATACTTATTAATCAAGGGAAAGAATTGGGAGAGGTTATCGATATTGTTTTTAAGGCTGATAATGCCAAGCAAAAAGAAGGACATTTTGGGCTTATGACCAAAAACGCAATTACTCGGACAGCGGGATATCGTGATGGAGTTATCTCAGCACTCAGTAGATTTGTCCACCCACACCTTTTTGAGTAAATTAGCTCTTTTTTACGAGGCGTGCTGTACTGACAATCTCAAGCACTTGACCACTGCGGGTTTCGATAGAGGTTGCTCCTGTTTGTTCTTTGTAATCAGCAAGTAGGTCAGAAAGTGTCTGTTGCTTTTCTTTCATGTCAAAGCGAAGATCTTTAATTTTTTGCTCAAGTACTGCGACTGCTGGCTGTTTGGTAAGTTCCTGTCTCAACTTACCTCGGTTCTTAGTAGCCTCTTTTACTTTGTCATCAAGTTCCTTATGGTTAAGGTTATTGTTAAAAGTATCTTCATACATCTCCCGCTGTTCTTTGAGTTCGTTACGAAGTTTATCAAGTGAATCAATGTAGTTCTTGATCATTTCTTCGAGATTAAGCATCGCGCCAGCAGCACCAAGGTCAGGGGAGTTTTGCACCACTTCTTCTTCTATTTCTTCACCTTCAATTATTTCTTCTTGTGGATCGTTATGATCAGCCATGTGTTCTACTATACAAAAAGTAGAGAACAAAAAGCAAGAGGTGAAAATATGCTATACTCGGTCTATGACGAAAGAAGAAAAGGTACAGGAGATTATTAAACGACTAAGCAAAATATATCCGCATCCACGGACTGCTTTGCACTATGAAAAACCCTGGGAACTGCTTGTTGCGACCATGATGGCAGCACAGACTACAGATAAATTAGTTAATACATTAACACCTGATCTCTTCAAAAAATTCCCAACTATTCAGGCATTTGCTGATGCTCCAGCCGAAGAAATTGCTGAAATGATTGCCAAGGTAAACTTTCATTCAAACAAAGCAAAAAATATCAAAGCTGCCGCACAAATGATTATGGAAAAATTTGACGGCAAAGTGCCAGATACGATGGTTGATCTGGATGCGCTTCCAGGAGTTGCCAGAAAAACAGCAAATGTAGTCCTGGGCGATGCCTTTGGCAAAACAGAAGGCATCGTGGTAGATACCCATGTTATCCGCCTTTCAAATAAACTTGGACTGACAACCCAAAAAGATCCGGTGAAGATTGAGCAAGATCTGATGCAGATTGTCCCACGAAACAAATGGTTTCCTTTCCCGCATATGCTGACGCTCTACGGACGAGAGTACTGTCCAGCACGACCACATGATGAAAAAACATGCCCACTGAATGATCTCTACATTACTAAATAATAATTATGAGTTTTCTTGAAGGAGGACCATCACATGGAGAAGTAAAAATTTCTACACTAAAAGATCTTCCTCAAAGTAAGAGGCTATTTGGCAACGAAAAAACTATTAAAAAAATGACCGATGGAAGAAGAACTATCGCCGCTAAAATATATAAAGATTTTGAAGATGTGGATGATCCTCCAGGAAGACCAAAACCGATTGACAAAGCAGCACGTTCACGGAAAGAATTAGGCGCTTATAAGCAATTACGACAAACTCCGCTCGGGATATATCTTCCAGAGCCATATTTTTTATTACACGATGATGCCTCGCAAGTCGTCGGTTTAGGTATCCAATGGATTGAAGGAGAGACATTAGATGATCTTTACTTTGACGACAAAAGCCGATTATTACAACCTGAAGAACTTGATGAATTACACAGGAGATTAGAAGCTACAAGAGGAGAAGGCCTTTATATCAATGGTGATATGCTTTCTTCGTTTAATCTGATAAGAGGAGAACAAGGATTATTCTTTGCTGAGTGTGAGATAGATGATTCAAGGGATCCAGACACGCTAAAACAAACCTTTTTAGAAAATTGTTTTACTGTTCTTAATGACAATTATAAAGCTACTAACTAAACTCAAAATAGTTATTTACTCAGAAGAGATTTGAAGTTTATATAAGACCTTGTGCTTTCATGCGCCGTGCTTCTCCTTCATCAAGAATTTTCTTTCGCATACGGACGTTTTGTGGAGTAACTTCGACGAGTTCATCTTCTGCAATATACTCAAGTGCTTCTTCAAGATTCATGACATGTGGGATATTAAAGTGCTCCATACCACCGTCTCCCTTTGATCGCATGTTTGAAAGTTGCTTGGCTTTACAGACGTTCACCCGCATATCATCAGCACGAGAGTTTTCTCCAACAACTTGTCCTTTATACACCTGGATACCAGGGCCAATGAAAAGGGTCCCTCTTTCCTGAATACCGGTAAGACCATATAAATTTGATTGACCCGTTTCAGAAGAAATAAGTGAGCCATGTTCACGTTTGATAGGGTCTCCACTATCAACATCATATTTAAGAAAGCTTGTATTGATCAGACCAAGCCCACGAGTATCAGTAATAAATTCACTGCGATACCCGAAGAAAGCACTCGTTGGAATCACAAATTCAAAAAAGACAATTCCTTTATCATCAGTGGTCATATCTTCAAGTATGGCTTTTCGAGATCCTAGTTTTTGCATGATAATACCTGAGTAATCCTGAGGAGCTTCGATAAAGACTCTCTCAAATGGAGCCATCTTCTTACCGTCAACTTGTTTCAAGATAACCTGTGGTCGAGAAACTTGGAACTCGTAGCCTTCACGACGCATACGTTCAATAACAATCGCCAAATGCAATTCACCACGACCAGAAACGAGCCATTTTCCATCAGGTCCATCTTCAACTCGAAGCGCCATATCTGTTTCAAGTTCTTTAAAGAGTCGCTCTCTGATCTGTCGTGAAGTCTTAAATTCTCCTTCTTGTCCGGCAAAAGGTGAATCATTGACGCTAAATGTCATCTTAACGGTAGGCTCTTCAATAGCAAGGACAGGCAATGGAATTGGGTCATCAGCAGAGGCAATCGTTTCACCAATCGTAATATCTGGAATTCCAGATATAGCCACAATATCGCCAGCGGATGCTTCGGTTGCATCTATCCGCTCAAGACCAGAAAAGGTCATAAGGGAAGTCAAGCGATACTTTTTCATAACACCATCACGATTGACATGCATGACATCCTGTCCTGCGATTACTTTCCCATTGTAAATTCTTCCTGTAGCAATTCGTCCTTTGAAATTGTCACGACTAAGTGTCGTCATAAGCATCTGTAATGGTGCATTTTCATCGCCACCTGGTTCAGGAATATATTTCAAAACTGCGTCAAAGATAGCCGAAATATCAGTCATGGTCGAAAGATCAGGTTCAAGCCCAGCTTTTCCTTCTTTGGCTGAAGCATAGACGATCGGGAAGTCTGCGGTATCATCATCAGCACCAAGTTCGATAAACAAATCAAGTGTCTTATCAAGTACATAATCAATACGAGCATCTGGTTTGTCAATTTTGTTGACAACAACGATGATACGGAGTTTCTTCTCAAGCGCTTTTTTAAGCACAAAACGAGTCTGTGGCATCGGTCCTTCTTTGGCATCGATAAGCAGCAGACAGCCATCCGCCATCGTGAGCACACGCTCCACCTCTCCACCAAAATCAGCGTGTCCAGGAGTATCGATAATGTTAATCTTGGTACCTTGCCACATAACCGAAGCATTCTTGGAGAAAATAGTAATACCACGCTCTCGCTCGAGCTCATTACTGTCCATGATTAGATCTGAAGCGTCTACTTCTTTAGTAAGCTTGGTTTTTGATTGGCGTAGCAAAGCATCGACAAGGGTGGTCTTGCCGTGGTCAACGTGAGCGATAATACCAATATTGCGGATGTTCATAATACTTGAATAAAAAAACCGCTTACGCGGTTTTACCCTATAATATTAAGCCTATTGTAGCATGTTTAGAAAAAAAGAGCAATATAAATTATGTTCTTCGGATAACTTGCGCTTCTGTTGCTGGGTTTAGAACAACTGGAAAATTATTTTGCTCAAAGAGAGAAATAATTCTATCTCGATAAAGAGATCCTGGCCGTATAAAGAGAAGACCACTCCCTTTTCGTAATTCTTCCTCATCATGAGGATCATTTGCTAAGGCTTTACGAAGCTTTTCTTCAGGATCTGAAAGATATAATCTGTCTCGCCAATGGTCAGTAACAAGTGGCAAATCATCTTCAGCTAACATACCCTCAACGTAACCGTAAAAAGAGTTTGTTTCATGATTTGTTGAGGATTCAGGAATAATGATAGTTGTATCAAGATCAGATTCCGAGACACCATCACTCGCATCATGAACCCACACTCGTGGACTTAACAACGGATGACTACTTCCATAACTTCCTTCTACCAAAACAGCTTCAATAGAAGGTGATGCATTTGTTTCTGCTATCTTTTCAAGGACACTATGGATGGCAGGTTGAATAAGAGCAACTCTCCTTAGGTATTCTTCAACTGAAATATACTGTTCAGGTCTAATCCCTCTTTCTCTGTGATAGGCACCTCTATCTGGAAAGAAAGGGACATGCCCACCTTCTCCTAGTTCCCCTAGCATAGTACCTAATGTAGCGAAAAATTTAACAATAAACAACTACCATTCTAGCTAAAATCCTCTAGTCTAGAATTTTTTTTTCTTTTAGTTATTAAGTTCCGATACGGTAACAAAATGATATCCTTGCTCTCGAAGGAGGGGAATTATTTCAGCAACGACATTGGTCGTTTCTGGTTCATTGGTCCCTCCATTCATATGCAGGACAATAATCGAGCCATTTTGTACCTGATCTAGAATTGCATTTTTAATACTTTGCGCATCATCATTAAAACCGTCTTTACCAGCCACATCCCATTGGATAGCGGTCAATGTAAACTTTTTTAATGATGCAAGGTCGTTTTCACTATAACATCCTCCCGGAAACCGAAAAAGGGTATTTTCAATACCAGTTAATTCCTTAAGAAGTGCCTGTGTTTTACTCAGCTCTTCATCATTTTGCTCATCGGGAATTTCTCCCAATCCAAAACAATCACCATCAAAAGAAGGATGAGAATACGAATGACTCGCGAGCTCAAAAAGAGGGTTTGCTGCTAAATTTTTTGCCTCTTCTGGATAGGTTTCAATCCACAGTCCAGCCAAAAAAAGCGTTGCTTTGGTATCGGTTTCTTCAAGTAACGAAATCAAACGATCATCATACAATGTCGGCACTTCACCATTTGTGAGCATTTCTTGCATACCATAGGTCATATCTGCGTCAAAGGTTAAGGCAATCTCTTTTTTTTCTCGACTTCCGTGACTGACGAAAACAGGATGATTCTCTTTCTTTTGAATAACAGGTATATTTGCTTCTTTTTTTTCTACGATAAGCGCATGTTGAGCAAAGGGGAAGGGTGGGATGTGTAACGCTGTCATTCCTGGCTTGACCAGGAATCCAGAAAGATAGATTCCTGCTTTCGCAGGAATGACGAAAAGAAGAATACTAAAGAAACAAACAAACAAAAGAAGTAGTAATTTGCTTCGAGAAAGCAGTGGAAGCGAAAAATGGATTGTTACGGTAACAGTAGAGGCTGATTGTTTCGCAAACGTTATGGACATTGCTCTCACTTTGCTTTTTTTTTGGAGGGCATGCGTTCGACCACAAGGCTTGCTTCAGTAACAAAAAAGGCAATTAGACTAATACTGGCAAGAAGGGGGGAAATCAATGCTCCCGCCAACCCAAGTAACATAGGAAACTGAAGGAGTATTTTCCCATACTTATCTTTGACGATAATCCTACGTACATTTCCTTCACGGGCAAGCTTGTTTACTGTTGCAAGAAGTTTTGTCCCATGAACTTTAAGAGTTTCTGTAAAATTTTCTTTTTGTTTTTTTGTCATAGATTGTGGTATTGTCATTCCTGCGAAGGCAGGAATCCAGTCAATAATTAGATTGTGTTGATCCCCGCATACGCGAGGATGACAAAAATTAACTGCGGGCAGATTGCGAGATGATTCTAGCACTTTCACAAAGACCTTGCAAATTCGTGTGGATTTCCATTGTAACTAAACCTTGGTATTTTTCTTCACGCAACGTCTGAAGGAATTTACTAATAGGTAATTCACCTTTACCAAGCGCCAAATGTTTGTAACGAAAAGGTCGAAGCGTACTATTGAAGATATGTTCTTTATAGTCACTGATGTGAATATTGACAATTCTGTCTTTATTTTTTTTGAAAAAAGCCACAATATCGCTACCGGTTTGGGCAAGATGTGTGGTATCAAGCGTGATATAAAAGTCATTTTTTCGGATGAGTGAAGCAAAACTCTCGGCTTCCCAAGTATACTTTGCTCGGAATGGCCCAAACATTTTTTCTCTGTTTTCAAACCCTACCTTAATATTGTAGTGTTTCTGTAGCTCATGAATCTTATCGATATACTGTTGGTCAAATATTTTTTTACCTGCGAGATTAAGATGAAGGACGATCACTTCAGCTCCAAGGAGATCTGCTGTAACAAAAAGTTCACTTACTTCATCGATAGCTGTTTTGGAGAAAAAACGTAAAGATTGGTGAACACTAAAGACACGAAGTTTATTTTGTTCAATAATTTTTTTTATTGTTCGAAAGTCATTGAGGTCAATAGACTTGGCAAAGGAAGGAAGAAAAAGCTCAATGCCCTCGACACCAGATTTTTTTAACTCGGTCAGTACTTCATTGTTTGTCGAATCTTTACCAAAAACGTTATTCTTTACCACTTTGTTGAAGATTTTTCTTTTGTGAGGAAGAATATCAGTAAGAAAAAGTCCCGCAGAAGTTTTCATAAGTTTAATTATCATATTATATGGTATTTCTTTCATTGACGCAATAATGATCTTATAGTATAATAGAGTTCTCCACAGATATTTGAAACTTCCACCAAGAGAGAATACACTAAAGAAAGGAGGAGAAATTTATGGCAAAAAAACACATTTCACCATTTGGGAAATACTTTACAAAGTTAGACCAAATTGATAATGATCTTAAAAATAACGAAGAATTTGGTTCAATCCTTATTCTGAGTCTTGTTGAAGAAGTAGGGGAGATGGCTCGAGCATATCTAGCCAAGCACGGTCGAAAACCTACCAATCTCGCAGCACAAGCTGACGAAACCTACAAGCAGGAATTAGGAGATATTTTGGTCGCAATTATTAGATTCGCGAGAATTAAGAATATTAATCTTGATCAACGAATCATGTATACGCTTCGTAAAATTGAAAAGCGAAAAAAGCAACCAAAGCTAGTTAAATCTGCTTAAGACTATTTGTTCATTTCCCAATAGATTCAGTACTGTGGCAGTTTTGCAGTCTTGACAAATGCAATCTAGTTGCATATAATAAATGCAACTGAATAGCATTTGATCTTGTTATTTTACACAATACACTCCTAAAGAATCCCAAGCGGGATTCTTTAGGTTTAATGATAAAAATGAGAGAAAAATTTTTAATAGGATTAAAAAACAATCCTGATAAACACCATACTGGAGTACCAAGCCAAAGCCATCCTGACCAACGAGTAAATGACCATTTGCAGAGAGAGAGTAAACCAGTTATTTCACGAACATGGCAAGCAGGAACTGTTGCAGGCAACCTATTAATAGGCGCTGCGGAAATCGCAACAGGAAATCTTACCACATTATCTGTAACTGGAGATGGAATCCACAATGTTGGAGATGGCTTTTCCTATGGATTAGAAACAGAAAATGTCCTGAATCCTAAATTAACTGAAGAAAAAATTCTGAAAAGACGGAGAGTAGCTCATACAATCATTTCGGCGGGGTCATTAATTGTTGCCACAAAAGCCGGCATTGAATTAAATTTAGATGCTGATACATCACATAACCCAATTACTGTTTATGCGTCAGGAGCATCGTTAGCACTTAATGCGATGCTTATGAACACACTTTATCGTGGAATCCAAAGAAGAAGCCGAGAAGGTACGCTCAAACCACAAGAACGTGATCTTGTTAAACATTTATTAGCAATAGATATTCCTTCAGCTGCATTAGCAGTTGTGGGAGCTGTGGCTGGAATTGTTGCCCAAAGATTGGGAATCAATGAAATAAACACAATTGAGCAAGCTGCGGCAATAGCGACAGGGACAATAGGTGCTATTGCCTTTAGACCAACTCGTAAGAATTTGGATCATAATAATTGTGCCAAACACGGGCATCATGATCATAAACCGCACAACAAGAACGGCAGAAGAACAAGACGAGGAATTGCAATTGCGTTGGCAGGAGCAACGTTACTTGGAGGATTTGCACTGGGAAACAGAAGTACTAACGAATCTCCACCTGAAGTTCCAAGAACAACACCAATTGCCGGTCCACAGATACCACAAGAAGAACTCGAAGAAAAGCAAAAACCAAGTGAAGTAACCCCAAGTACGACAATCACTCTACTGGTAAAATCTGGGGATACGATATGGGAAATGAGCAGAAACAATGTACATAATACTGGCTGTGAGGGAACTGATACACAAGTAGCAAACCAACTGCCTTATATTCTTGCTCTCAATCAAGGAAAGGATTTAGATAAGATAACTATCGGAGAACAAATAGTTTTCCCCCAGCCAGTTTGTTGATTTTACCTATTGCAATATACTTGCATCTTTGTTAAGATATCACTATGGTACAAGCACGAATACAACATGATTGTTCAACAGAACTCCATGGAGCAGACCTCAAAGCAACACCAGCTCGACTTGCTATTATGCAGCTTCTTGAAAAAACTGAGCAGCCCATTGATGTCGCAACAATCACTGACTATTTAAAAGCAACCAACATAAAAGCTGATCAGGCGACTGTTTTTCGTATTATCAATATGTTTACTGACCGAGGGCTTACCAAACAAATTCAGCTTAATGAAGGGAAATTCCGTTATGAACTCTCTTCAAAGCCAGAACATCATCACTTGATCTGCCAACAGTGTGGAACAATCGAGGATATTTCAGATTGTGCAGTCGGAGATTTGGAAAAAGATATTGAAAAGAAAAAGGACTTTAAAATTGCGAGCCATTCACTTGAATTTTATGGCATGTGTCGTAATTGTCAACAAAAAATAGTATGAAAAAATTAGTTATTCTTTTGAGTATTATTACTATTGCTTTAATAAGTCTTGTTGGGGCAAATTTCTACGCAAAAAATAGATCGCAAACGGCACCAGTAACAACAAAAATTGTGGCAAATGCTTCTTTCTATCCAATGTATTTCTTTACTTCAGAGATTGGTGGGTATAAAACTGAAGTAAATAATCTCACACCAGCAGGAATTGAGCCTCATGACTATGAACCCAATGCAAAAACGTTAACGGATATTGAAAAAAATAAATTGCTTGTTTTGAATGGGGGCGTTGAGCCGTGGGCAGATAGGGTAAAAGCTAACTTGACAGGTACTTCGGTTGTAACCGTCACAGCAGGGGAAGGGTTGTTGAGTAAAGCATTTACTGACGAAGATGGCACACAGACACAAGATCCTCATATTTGGCTTGATCCGGTTCTTGCCAAAGAGCAAGCAAAAAAAATTGCAGAAGGATTTATCACTATTGATCCCAAAAACCAAACCTATTATGAAAATAATTTTGGTGTACTAAGTGAAAAACTTGATCAATTAGATGCTAAGTATAACGCTGGACTTAAAAGCTGCCAAAAGAAAGAATTTGTTACTTCTCATGAAGCATTTAGTTACTTGGCCTCACGATATGGATTGACCCAAGTCGCTATCTCAGGGCTTTCTCCAGACGTCGAGCCTTCTTTGCAACAGATCGCAGATGTTGCAGAATATGCACAGGAGAATAATATTAACTACATATTCTTTGAGTCACTGGTAAGTCCAGAACTTTCACAAACAGTTGCTGATGAAATAGGTGCACAGACTTTGGTACTTGACCCTCTTGAAGGTTTAAGCCAAGATGATAGCAAGCAAGGAAAAAATTATTTCACCGTTATGGAGGAAAATTTGAAAAACCTGCGAATCGCTCTCCAATGCAACTAGTAGATCACACAAAAAATATTATAGAACTCCAAAACGTTTCCTTTTCCTATGGTAGTGAACCAGTACTCACGAACATAACTTTTGCCCTGCATAAAGGGGACTATCTCGGTATCATTGGACCCAATGGGGGAGGTAAGACGACACTTCTTAAGCTTATGCTTGGTCTTCTCAAACCAACAAGTGGATCAATTACTCTTTTTGGCAAAAAACTTGATGAGGTAAAACAAAAATCACGTATTGGCTATGTCCCACAAAAGGCAACCCATTTTGATCAGACATTCCCGGTAACCGTCAAAGAGGTTGTTACTATGGGCAGATATGCAAGACGGGGACTCTTTACCTTTATTACAGACGAAGATAAGAAACAAGTTGAAAAAGCTTTAAGGCAAGTTGAGATGTTTGACCATAAAGATACGCTTATTAGCGATCTTTCGGGAGGACAACAGCAACGAGTTTTTATTGCCCGTGCACTTGCTGGAGAACCTGAAGTTATTTTTCTTGATGAACCAACAGCAGGCGTTGATACCCATACCCAAGAACAGTTTTATTTCTTGCTCCGTAAGTTGAATCGCGAGCTGGATATGACACTTGTCCTTGTCTCGCATGAAGTTGATGTTGTCGTCAATGAAGTGACTGAAGTAGCTTGTATCAATAGTAGTTTAGTTTGTTACTGTAAACCTGAAGAATTAGTCAATATGCGAGGTTTGGAAAAAGTATATGGTAAGGATATTCGTTATATTTTACATGCACATGAGGGAAAACATAAATAAAGTATGTTAGAAATATTTAACTATAGTTTTATTATCAGAGCTTTTGAAGCCGGGATTATTGTGGCTATTATTGCACCGCTTATTGGTATCTTTCTTGTGCTTCGAAGATATGCACTTATTGCGGATACCCTTTCACACGTATCCCTTGCTGGCGTTGCTCTTGGATTACTTTTGAAACTTCCACCGTTATTGACAGCAATCGTGACAAGTGTACTTGCTTCTTTTTTTATTGAAAAACTTCGTCTCTCTCGAAAAATTTCGGGAGAATCATCACTTGCGATCTTTCTCTCAGGAAGTCTAGCAATAGCTATCATCCTGATCAATATTGCCAATGGCTTTACCTCGGATATCTTTAATTATCTTTTTGGGAGCATTGCAACGGTAAAACAAACCGATGTCTTTCTTATCGGGGGCCTGGGTATTGGGGTAATCGTTACTGTTATCGCGTTTTATAAAGAACTTCTTTATAGTAGTTTTGATGAAGAAGCAGCACGAGTAAGTGGTCTTCCAACAGAACGGATTAACCTGCTACTCATTATGCTGACTGCCTTAACCGTCTCGCTTGCTATCCCAATCGTTGGAGTATTACTTATCGCGGCACTAATTGTTATCCCAATTGTGAGCGCTTTGCAACTCAAAAAAAGCTTTATACAAACCATTTTGTATGCTGAAGCTTTCTCCATTTTTTCAGTAATTGCAGGGATTATTGCCTCATTTTATCTTAATCTTTCTCCAGGGGGGACAATAGTGCTCCTTGCACTCGCGATATTTATCAGTATACTACTCATAACCCGAAAGAAAAAATGAAAATAATAAAAAGACAAACGCAACAAATATCTAAAATCCGTTTTACGCAAGAAGGCTACGAGGAACTCAAGAAGCGATATGCACAGTTCCTTGCAGATCGTCCTGATGCAGTGATGCACCTCAAAACAGCACGTGAAATGGGAGATCTCAGCGAAAATGGCTATTATAAAGCCTCTCGAGCAAAGCTTTCTTTTATTGATGGGCAACTGATGCGGATGAAATTTCAGCTGAAAAATGCTGAAATTGTAGAACAAGTAGCAGGTACTGTGGATATCGGCTGCACCATTATCCTTGAGAAAGATGGTAACCAGACGACCTATCGTATTGTCGGAGACCTAGAAGCAAATCCAAGTGAAGGAACGATTTCACTTCTTTCACCAATTGGGAAAGCGGTAAAACATAAAAAAGTAGGGGACACCATTACTTTACATACGCCAAAAGGAGAACTCCTCTTTAAGCTTATCCAAGTAAGCTAAATCTCTTGTCAACAAAAGAAAAAAACGATACAATCAAACAAATCAATGGAAAAAGAGATTGTTATTGACTACCAGGGAGCCCCTCTCAAAATTGCCACCAAACAACGGATAACTACCGATGAAGTATTTTTCTTTATTCATGGGCTGGGATGTAGTAAAGAATCCTTTGATGATGTTTGGCAAGCTCCTGAATTTATCGACAGATCAGTCTTTACCTATGACATGCCAGGATTTGGGCTTTCGGAAAAGCCTTCAGCATTAACGTATACCATGGAGGAGCAAGCTACTCTTGCAAAACTGATCTTGCAGACAATCCCAACAACTAAAGTACACCTGGTCATACATGGCATGGGAGGAGCAATTGGACTACTGCTCGCTGAAAAACTTGCCGAGAAGCTTACGACATTCATTAGCATAGAAGGTAATTTAATTTCAGAAGATTGTGGTGTTTTTACCAGAGAAGCAGCCAGAACTTCCTTTGAAGACTTTGTAAAGATCACCTTCCCCACATTAAAAAGTGGTTTTAGTACTTCACTCAATAAAGGTGAGCAGCTCTTTGGCAGACAAATAAATCGAGCAAGCGCGCAGGCTTTTTATAAAAGCGCGCAATCTCTGCTTGCCTGGTGCACAAGCGGACAACTCCTTACGAGATTTTTGGAACTACCTCAAAAGAAGGCTTACCTATACGGAGAAAAAAGTACACAGTGGGCAGATAGTGGAAGTATTTTAACACCTATTTTTACTGAAAAAAAATTACCATCAGCAAGCGTGAAAGACGCTGGACACTTTGTCATGAATGATAACCCCCAGGAGGTATATAAACTTATTGCCCAAGCCGTTACTGTTTTATAACTCGTCAGGAACAGTTATCATTTTTTCTCCTATAATTGTAGCTTTTCCTCCTACTTGCACTCTTTGTATTGTATTGTTTTGAATTTTTAAGGAGGCAGTTACCGCACAGGGATTATGCAGAGAATATCCCTGCTCAAACAATAAATGATTTGCTTGTCCATTTTTGACTTTTTTGTAGTTAAAAAGATAACAAGCAAGACTTCCTGCTGCATTTGCCGTTACGGATTCTTCGTTAACGCCATATAAAGGCCAAAAACATCTTGCATGTGCTATGGCATTCTTACTAAGAGTATCTAAGGTAAAAACGTAAAAACCAATTGTTTTAGTCTTTCTATTAAACACAGCCATTTTTTCTAAATCTACTTGTAAATCAAACAGTGTCTGACGATCTTTGATAGGAAGAAAAATATTTGGGTTACCAGTTGAAACAATTTGTACAGGTAATCCTGTTGATGAAATAGCTTCTTTTGAAACACTAAAAATACCTTGGAGGTCTTCGACAGGAATGACATCAGAAAAAACAGGGACTGCCAAATCCATAAAAACCATTCCATCGTCACTTATTTCAATTGGCAATACACCTGGTTTTAATTCGTGAGTATAGCTTCCAGGCTTTATAAGCTTCTTCTGAAAAAGCAGCGAATAGGTGGCTATTGTAGCATGACCACAGACAGGCACCTCTTCAACTGGCGTAAAGAAACTAACTTTAAAATCTGCTTTGTCTGATTTTTCAATAAACGCTGTCTCAGAATAGCCTATTTCATGGGCTATATATATCTTCTGCTTATCGGTAAGTTGCTCGGCGTCAAGTACTACCCCTGCAGGATTTCCTCCCGAAGTCTCCACACCAAACGAATGTAAAAGATACACGGTTACTTGCATAAGTTTTATCCTAAGAGATTAATTTTTTCACCACGTTTTTGTTTAAGATATTGTTGTATATCTTCATAATGATCAAAAGCGATAGTTTCTTGAGGAGGGAGAGCCTCAAAAGAGAACCATTGCTGATCATCAACTTCCCAATCTGATTCTCCTTCTTTTTCTCCTGCTGTTCCTACAAAAACAAAGGAGATATTTTGTCGATCTTCGTGGGGGCGATCTGGACGCTGATTAATATGGAGTAATTCCAAATTCTTTATCCGATAGCCACTTTCTTCAAACACTTCACGTGATGCTGCCTTTTTAAGATCCTCATCGCGATCTACAAATCCACCAACAAGAGCCCATTTACCTCCTTCAAGTAGCTTTTTGGTTCTTTTAACAAGTAAGATTCTGTCATCTTTTATGACGAGGATGTCAACAACGACATGACGAAGCGAGGCCTTATTTCCGTTTTCAAATGCACAAGTTATCATATTATGTCAATATATTTGTAAGTATTATTGTCAATACTATTTACTTATTTTATGTAAATAAGCTTCAAGTTTTGCGAGAGCAATTCTACGGGGAGAGGTTGTAGCATAGGCTTCTTCAGAAAGGGATGCACGAGACAGAGTATAGCCATCTGGGATCAAAATAGGATCAAAACCAAATCCTCCTGTACCATGTGGTTGTTCAGATATCTTCCCATGGATTTCTCCACGAAAGGTTTTAAACTCTTTCCCATCATAGAGTCCCAGAGCAACTTGTGCGGTAGCAGATCTATCAGAAAAGGCATCAAGCATTTTACAAATTTTTTCATTGCCAATTTCATGGACAAAATATTTAACGAAAGGACCGGGAAGCTTTCCTAATGCATTAATGATTAATGCTGAATCATCAACCAGAACGGGGGATTGGATTGCCGCATAAGCTTCTTTTGCTTTGTGTTCCACGACTTTGGTTACATCAAGTGACTGAATTTCTGTCAGATCAAGATTTTTATGCAGGAGTGGAATTCCTAAATATGCTTTTAGCTGTTCAGCTTTATGAGCATTGCCCGTGATAAAAGTGAGAGACTTCACGGATATATAATAGCATAATTATAACTGAACGTTTTTATGCAGCTTCAGGTAAAACCGATCCCATATAGTAAATACCAGCCGAATCCATTCCTGCTTTAGGAACATTTATAACCATTTGAAAAGGTTTCCCTTTTTTTGTTTCATCTCTCTTGTCACCTAAGCTCTGCCTAAGTCTGTATATCTGTATCTTTAAGTCACGTTTCCAATTTCCCGATAAATGAGCATCAGCTCCTATTTCCCACGCTTCTCGGTAAAGAGCTAAAGCTTCAATAGGCTCATGTCCATTTCTTAGTAAAACCTCAAGTACTTTTGCTTCTCGTGGAGATAGTTGTGTTTCTTTATCTGCTTCATCGGTTCGATCAGCAACATTCACTATTCTCCTTGAGGGATCAAAAGAAATGGTTCCTACTGGTGTAGTACAAGTCATAGGCTTAGTCCTCTTTTCTTCATGCTTTGCCAAGAAGATGCAACGCGGATCCGTTTCTGGCTTTGGGGACGATGGTTCACCACACGTACCATTTTTTTTATTTAACCGACCACAGACTACTCTACGATTTATTCCTGTTTCTGTTAAAACAATAGTAAATTTTACGGGAACTGCCTTTTTGAGTGGTATCTTATCTGCACCTTTACATGGTACGTTCATAGATGCTCTTACGTCTCTTTCCATATTTTCTTTCTTATATTATTGAGGAATAAAGTTATTTTGATTCTTCAGCAAATTTTTCTTCTAAGCTCTCACGGATGTCTTCTAGATACCAACTAATCAAAGTTTTTCCTTTTAGTTTAAAAACGTTACTAAATGTATAAAGTAATTGATCTCCAGGAAGACGCTTACTGTTTTCAATAAGAGTGATGTAGCTACGAGAAACACCGCACTTTTCAGAAAGTTGTTGGGTTGATAATTTATGTTTTTTTCGTGCAAGACGAAGTCTTTCTCCAAATTTCATGGTATTTTAATTATGAATATGGAATATAGCATAGTTATGAGCTAAGGTCAATATGTTGTTGACAATTATTGACGTCAATTAACGATCGTGGGGCATGTGTATGCACTACTATAAAAAACAAGTATAATTTCTTTATGTCACTTCTGATCTTACTCGGCACTGCTTTTTTCTTTGGATTACGTCATGGCATTGATTGGGATCATATTGCGGCAATTATGAGTATCACGGGAACCACAAAAAAAGAAAAACAACTTGTTAGTAATTTTCTCTACATCACAGGCCACGCAATCGTCATTATCATTCTTGGTATGTGTGCCATCCTCTTGGGAGTAACACTTCCTTCGTGGGTGGATACAGTAATGGAGCCAATCGTTGGAATAACACTTATTATCTTAGGTATGTATCTTATTATTTCATTAATGCTCCCAGAAAAAAAATTTAAACCGATGAGTCGCTGGATGCTTGTCTATCATTGCTATCAAGGAGTAGTAAGCTATGTCAAAAAGTTCTTTCATCCTCATGAGAAAAAAGAGAGTATACGAAAAGAGCAAGGTTTAAGAAATGCTTTTTTTATTGGGGTTATTCATGGCATCGGGGCAGAAACTCCTACACAAGTCTTATTATTCCTAACGATTGCAGGAGTTAGTGGCAAAGGTGTAGCACTAATACTCCTGATTGCTTTTATTCTTGGATTACTTCTCTCACACAGTCTTATTAGCTTTGCTACGGTCTATGGCTTTAAACACATCCAAAAGCATGATCGATTATTTAAGATTATTGGGTTTATCTCGGCAATTCTTTCACTCTGTATTGGAATACTTTTTCTTTTTCAGCAAGGGACACTTCTACCACCTCTTTCGTAGATAAGACTATAACGAATCAATGAGTTGAAGTAGTGCAGGAAAGGATGTAAAACCTGCGCTTGTATTGAGATGACCACCTTGAGGAATGACTGTCGGAACAACGTCAAGTGATTTGGATAGGTTCTGTAATACTTCTTGAGGCACATAGGGATCATTGTCACCATAGAGGATAAAGCTCTGCTTAAGGTGTTTATGTACCTTCGTAAAATCTATGTCTTTTTTACCTAAATAATAATTGTTCAGGTCACTACCATAGTCATAAGCAAAACCAGATATCGAAACAAGCGCTTCTACGTTACCCGAAGCTTGTTCGATAAAATCAAGCGCTGCGGTAACCCCAAGTGAATGACCGACAATAACTAACTCTTCAAGTGGTACATCTTCCAGACTCTTTTTGATTACATTCAACCATGTAGCTCTATCTGGATGCTCCGAATGGGGAAGATTTGGCATTATAACGGTATATCCTTTACCAATAAGTTGATCATGTAACCATTGTTCCCAGTGATCGCCAGCTTTGCCTTCAATGCCATGGAGAATGAGAACAGTCATGGCATCAATTATAAACATAACACACCTTAATGTCTAGGTTTTGTCTAGTACTTAAGCTCGTATTTAAGTAAAATAAGGTAATGATCAAATTTTTTACTGCATACCTAAGTAAATTTAGCCCTGCTCAAATTACTGTTGTTTCATTTGCTGTTCTTTCATTACTGGGAGGATTTGCACTATGGTATACCGAGAAAGACCGTTCTCTCATCCATGATAAAGCTATTCATAAAGAAGTCAGCATCACCATAGCCGATGCACCACAGGGTTCAGAAGGTATGGAGCAAAGACGAGAAATACATACTTTTATAATGGAGCACAAACAAAAAGGTGAATCTTTTACTGATATGCTCTTTATTGCAGTATCAGCATTATGCGTCACGGGTCTGACATCAACTGATTTCTCACAATTTACTCTTCCTGGCAAAATAATTACGTTATTTCTTATCCAAATTGGAGGGATCGGAATAATCGTTGCAATGTCACTGCTTGCTTTAGCTATTAGTCGGGGTATCTCTGAACATGCAGCCTTCAGAAGAATTGTCGGAAATATTTTAGAGACACAACATAATGAAATAGTAACAATGATCAAACATATTGTTATCTATGTGATCTCTTTTGAGACAGTCGGAGCCATCGTTTTAGGAAGCTATTTTCAATGGTTTGCTGATAAAACACTTCTTGAAGGAATAAATCCCTGGTGGTGGGGATTTTTTCATGCCATCTCAGCATTTAACAACGCAGGGTTTAGTCTCACCCCAACTAGTTTAACGAACTTCGTTACTGACCCTATTGTCAATATTGTTATTTCTGTACTGATCATTGTAGGTGGTTTTGGCTACCCGGTACTTATCGGTATGCATGTGTTCCTCCGATCAAAGCTCTTACACAAAAATGACAAAAACCAACAATCACTTCTACGGAGTATGAAAGCAGTTGCTGCCTCGACTGTACAGTTGCGCGTTGCGATTGTAGGGACAGTGATTTTTTTGATTGTAGGAGCCCTTATTCCTTTTCTTGATGCAAGTAACGGGCTTACCTTTTCTCATTTTTCCATTTCACAACAACTAATGATTGCCTTCTTTCAAAGCGTAGCTACCCGATCAGGAGGATTTACCACTATTGATATTGGTACCCTCGGAGTGGGGACGTTACTCCTTTATATAACGCTTATGTATATTGGAGCCAATCCTGCAGGTACAGGGGGAGGAATCAAAATCCCAACAGTTGCTGTACTCTATGGGTATATCAAGGATTGGTTTGCTAAGCCTGGTTTGCCGATCCGACTTCTCGGCAAAAATGTCAGTAGATTTGCCGTCTCGCATGCTATCAGGCTCTTTTTCATCAGTATCATCACAATAGTGCTTCTTACCATTCTTATCTCTCTCATCGAGGGACAGTGGCTTATCACCCCGGATCCAACGGTCAATTTGCTAAAAATCGTCTTTGAAATCGTGTCGGCATTTTCGACCGTTGGTCTTTCAATGGGGTATGAAGGGGGAGTAACCAGCTTCTCGGGTATTCTTTCGACAGGATCAAAACTCTTAATTATCATTGCGATGCTTATTGGAAGACTCGGACCGTTGGTGGTCCTCGCGGCACTGCCATGGAAGAAAGAACTACGAGAAGAAGAACACTCACCTGATTACCCGGATGCCGAGAGAATTCAAATCGGATAGTCCCTCACTGGCATTTTGCGTCGAATTTTAGTAAAATGAACAAGCCCGTGATGGCAGGAACACATCATGGGCGCTTTTGTCGAGTCGTCTAACGGTAGGACAACGGACTTTGGATCCGTTTATTCTGGTTCGAATCCAGGCTCGACAGCAAACAGATTTCTTCTTAATTCTGCTATAATTTAATCAATGAACACAACCTACATCCTCCATGGAGGAGAGACTTCTAGAGATACCCCAAACAACGAAAACTTCTTCAAATATTTTACGCACTTTGTTGAGAAGGATACGGTAACTATCCTCATGTGTTATTTTTCAAAAGAGAAAGATACTTGGAATACACGATTAGAACTAGATAGAAAGAGAATAGCCAAACAAACAACAAAAAATATAGTTCTCTCTCTTGCCAAAGATCCCGAAGATTTGCTCAAAAAGCTTGAAATGAGTGATGTGTTGTATGTAGCTGGAGGGGACGCCAAGCTAATTGAACCACTGGTATCACAATTAAAAAGTTTAAAAGAGAAGATTAAGGGAAAGGTTTATATCGGATGTTCTATGGGTGCGTTTATTATTTCTGATCAATATGTTTTGTCTTTTGATGAAGAAGAGCCAAACAAGGTTCACCGTGGATTGGGTTTATTACCGATTAGTACCCTATGCCATTGGGATAAAGAAAATAACAAGGAAGAAAAAGTTAATTTACTTAAACGAGCAGCACCAGAAAGTCCTATTCTAACGCTTGATGAATGTACATTTTCGATATTTATTAATTAGATACTAAATAAGTTCCAATTTTGTCCAGGCTTTCCAGCTAGCTTCCCTTTATTGCTCACGAAAACTTCATTTAGCTTGATAAAATAGG
>ERZ1292645.62-Hain-H14-02um-R2-62-length-49559-cov-37_pt1 | contig 49559 bp, 33 predicted proteins | sample MGYA00564401_ERZ1292645 | MGnify/ENA primary metagenome ERZ1292645 (study PRJEB36523, sample SAMEA6512644) | groundwater metagenome | collected 2019-01-09 | study: AquaDiva: Metagenomics assemblies of 32 groundwater samples | reverse complement strand
ACAAGGCCTTCGACCTCATGCACGCCGGCGAGAGCATCCGCAGCGTCGTGGTGTTTTAGGCGACGACAGCTCTGTGACGGATGTCGGGTTTGTCGGAGGTAAAAGGCGCTTCCGTTCAATCCAGTTGGGCCGACGTAAGGCCTGATCCAATCAGCAAGGACTTGAGCGCGACGACTGCGACCGATCTGACCTTCCGCCAACGGCGGGGAAGCGGTGGGGTTCATGAGTAAACGTAAATAATAAAGCGGCCGATCAAGGCTGTCGTGTGGTCGAGTTGCTACTTCAAAACTGAATAAGACGACGACGATTGTGTCGATCTCAGGAAACTGAAGAGGGGGAGTGGAATGAACAAGGGTCTGATGTTTCTGGGCGCGTCTGTCGCCGTCCTGTCCATGGCGTCCACGGCGTGGGCCGCTGACGCCGGCGCCGCGAGCGCCAGCGTAACGGCGGCCTCCAGCGCCGACGGCGCGGGGTCCATCGAAGAAGTCATCGTCTACGGCCGAGGCGAAACGCGCCAGCTGCAGACCGTGACCCAGGCCGACATCCTCTCCGTCGCGCCGGGATCGAGCCCGATCAAGGTGATCGCCAAGCTCCCCAGCGTGAACTTCCAGTCGGCCGACCCGTTCGGCGCCTACGAGTGGGCGGTGCGGATCTCGGTGCGGGGCTTCAACCAGAACCAGCTCGGCTTCACGCTCGACGACGTGCCGCTCGGCGATATGACCTATAATAACTTCAATGGCTTGCATATCAGCCGCGCGGTCTCGTCGGAAAACCTCGGCGCCGCCCAGCTGGCCCAGGGGGCAGGGGCGATTGACACCGCGTCCAGCTCCAATCTCGGCGGCACGCTGATGTTCCGATCGCTCGATCCGTCGGAGGAATTCGGCGGGTTGGCCGTCGCGTCCTACGGCAGCGACGAGACCTATCACGGCTTCCTGCGGCTGGAGAGCGGCCTGCTGCCGGGCGGCGGACGCGGCTACGCCAGCGTCGGCTACCACAAGGGCAACAAGTGGAAGGGCTACGGCAAGCAGGAGCACTTCCAGGTCAATACGAAGTTCGTCCAGCCGCTCGGCGCGGCGACCCTGACGGCCTTCGTCAACTATTCGGAACGCAAGGAAGATGACTATCAGGATCTGTCGCTCGATCTGATCCGCCGCCTTGGCTACCGGGCCGACAACATCGGCAACGATTGGGCGACGGCCGTGGCCATCGCCAACGCCTATCAGCAGGGCAAGCCGTTCCCCGCGCCCTATCGGACCCCGGATGAGGTCTATTACGACGCCATGGGGCTTCGCCGCGACGTGATCGGCGCCTTGCGTCTGGACTGGCAGGTGGCCGAGCAACTGAAACTGAAGACCACGGTCTATGGTCACCGCAACGACGGCCAGGGTCACTGGGACTCGCCCTATGTCCCGTCCTACCTGGCCTTGCCTGGCGGCGCGCCGATCTCGATGAGTTCCCAGAATTACCGGGTCATCCGCAAGGGCGTCGTCGCCTCGCTCAGCTATGATCTTGGGGAACGGAACACGGTCGAGGGCGGGTTCTGGTTCGAGAACAACCACTTCTACAATCCGCGCGTCTACTATGCGCTGGACGCCACCGGGACCAACCGCCCGATCGACAAGTGGCAGAAGGACCCGTTCTTCGTTCAGCGCATCTACGACTACCACATCAAGACGCGCGCCTATCACCTGCAGGACACCTGGCGGGTGACCGACGACCTGAAGATCAACTTCGGCTTCAAGGCGCTGGAGGTCAGCAACGATATCGTCACTCGGCGAGGCTCGCCGGTGATCAACGGTGAGATCACTGCCAAGAAATCGTTCCTGCCGCAGGTCGGTCTGAACTATCGCCTGAACGACTCCGGCGAAATCTTCGCCGCCTATGCCGAGAACATGCGCGCCTTCACCACGGCGCCCTTCCAGACCAGCCAAGCCGGCTTCGACCTGATCAAGAACTCGTTGCAGCCGGAGACCTCGCAGTCGGTCGAGGCCGGCTACCGCTTCCACAGCGGCAGCTTGGAAGGGGTCGTCGCTGGCTATTACGTGAAGTTCAAGGACCGGTTGGTCTCGACGCGGGTCGGCCCGGCGATTCTGGGCGGACCTACGGCCTTGGCCAACGTCGGGGGGGTGACCTCCAAGGGCCTCGAGGCCACTGGGACCTGGAAGTTCGCCGACGATTGGCGGCTGTTCGGATCCTACGCCTACAACGACGCCAGCTATGACGACGACGTCGTGACCGGCGCCGGGGTGCTGGTCGCCGCGATCGCGGGCAAGACCGTCGTGGACTCGCCCAAGCACCTAAGCACCCTCGAGCTGTCCTATGACAACGGCGGGCTGTTCGGGAGCGCGACCGCTAGCTACCAATCCAAGCGGTTCTCCTCCTACACCAACGACGCCTCGGTTCCGTCGCGGACCCTGGTGGATCTGAGCCTGGGCTATCGCTTCCGCGGCGAGGGCTGGACGGACGGGTTGGAGGTGCAAGCCAACGTCGCCAACCTGTTTGACAAGAAGTACATCTCGACGATCGGCACGCTGGGCTATCCCTACAACGACCCGAACGGCACGTTCCAGAACCTGCTGGTCGGCTCCCCGCGTTCGGCCTTTGTGACTGTCCGCAAGACGTTTTGACATTGAGCGCGGCGGGGGGTGACTTCCGCCGCGCATCTCTACTGGGTGGGTGAGAGATGACGCGTTTTCGAATGACGTTGCTGGCGCTGTTGTCTTGCGCTGGCCTGGCTGGCGCCGCACAGGCGGCGGAGCCGCCGACCGTGGCTCAGATCGGTGAGATCCAGGGGGAGTTTGATTCCCTGGGGCCGGCAGTCCAGTCCCTGACCCTGGCCAATGGGCGCACGGTTCATTTCATCGATACGGGCGAGGCGGGGTGGCGGCCTGTGCTGTTCATCGGCGGCACCGGCACTAGCGCGCGCGCCTTTGGGATGACCGAGTTCCTCAAGACGTTCCGCACGCAGCTGAAGCTGCGGTTCATCACGGTGGAGCGCAACGGCTTCGGCGATACGCCGACCATCCCCGGTTGGGGCTACGCGGACTATGCCGGCGAGGTGAAGGCGGTGCTCGATCACCTTGGCGTCGGCCAGTTCGCCGGCCTGGCGATCTCCGGCGGCGGCCCATACCTGGCCAAGGTGGTTGCGACCATGCCGGAACGGCTGATCTCGGTGCACATGCTGGCCGCCGGAACTCAGCGCCCGGCCGGCGCCGAGGTTTGCAAGATGGCCCCGACCGCGCTGGCCGCGCGGGTCGGACCCTCGGTGCAGAATCCGCAATCCTGGTGGGGGTTCCCCAAGGATAGCCCGACCCACAAGATTCCGGGCTTCTCCGACCGCGCCTATGAAGAGGGCGCCCGCGCCTTCTTCATCCGTGGCCAGATGGGCGACCCCGCGCCCCAGGTCGCCGAGGTTCTGCGCTATTGCGGCCCCGTCGCCGACCTCTCAGCCGTCCAGGCTCCGGCCTTCATCTACCAGGGCACGGCCGACCGTCAGGTCACGATGGAGAGCGCAGAGTACTGGAAGGCTCACTTCCCCAAGGTGGCCCGCATGCGCATCTATTCCGGTGAAGGCCACGACATCCAGTATCGTCACTGGGACCAGCTGCTGCTCGATGTCGCCGGATATCCCGAACTGACCATGCTGTGCGTTAACGGCCGGTCCAGCGCGGTTCCTGAGCGGGAGGCCGATGGCCTGCTGAAGGCCGGCGCGAGCGTCGGGATCTGCGCCTGGCGGAAATAGCGGCTCTTCGGGCGGCCTGATGTTCGGCCTCCGACCCTGCGGTCCGTCTTAGCCGCAGGCGCATACTCAACGTCCTGACGGGCGGCCCGGTCTCGGGCCGCCCGTTTCGCGTCAGTCGCCGCTGGGCGCAGCGAGCAGGAGGTCCAGCTTGCGCAGCTGGCTTTCGTGGCCGGCGCGAGCGCGTTCGGTCCAGACGTCGTCGTGCATGGCGTCAAAGGTGATGGTGAGCGTCACCCCGTCAGCCGTGGCTCGAAGCTCGACCACGGTGGCCACCTCGTAGGGGGCCACGTCCGGCACGAAGTCGGCGAGGGTCGTATAGGCCAGTCGTAGGGGCGGGGAGACCTCGCTGTAGGTCACCCTGGCCTCGGTGGAGACCGGCATGCCCGCGGCCTTCATGAACGCCACCTGATCCGGCCCAGCGGCCGTCATCAGATAGACCAGTTCGCCGCCGGGCCGCAGGTCGAGGGAGGTGACGGTCACGTTGAACCCTTCGGGGCCCCACCAGGACTCGATGCCGGCTTTGGTGGTCCAAAGCGCCCAGGCCGCGTCGATGGAGGCGGGGTAGGCGCGCTCGATCGAGAATTGGGCTCGCGCCGGCGTCGTTGTGTTGATCATCATGAACTCTCCTTCGTACTGTTGTCGGATGTCGCCTGGCGATGCTCGAGGGCGGCCCCGAAGCGGTCGAGCCGGGCCTCCCAGTGGCGGCGATAGCCCGCCACCCAGGTTTCGAGCTGATCGAACGCTTCCTTGCGCAGCGAGTAGAGGCGCTTCTGCCCCTCTGGACGCATCCGCACGATCCCCGCTTCCGCCAGGATGCGCAGGTGGCGTGAAACGCCGGACTGGTGGATGTCCATGCGCTCGACAAGGTCGCCGACTGCGCATTCTCCCGACTTCATCGCCTCGACGATGCGAAGGCGAGCCGGGTCGGCCAGGGCGTGGAATAGGGCTGTATGCGTTTCCATGTATATACACATATGTGTATATACATGGCGAGGCAAGGTCGTTTTCAGATCGCGCGATCGCGGCCCCGTCGCAGTGGGCGACGGGGCCGTGGGGGAGGATCGGAGGCGGCGCGCTCAGGCGGCGCCGAGCTTGCTCATCGCGACGTGTGTCGGCACCGGGGCTAGACGGGCAGTTCGTCGAGGCCCTGGTCTTCCTTCCCGTCCGAGATCCCGATCGAGAGGGTTTCGCCGCGGAAGAAGGCGGGCCGCTTGATGGCCATCGTGGCCATGATCGCCAGGCCGACCAGGATCACGCCCATGCCCAGGATGAAGACCAGGCCCAGGCCGCCGACATGCGAGCCGCTGCCGTAGTTGGGGTCCATGGCGTCGATGATGGTCGTGAAGAACAGCGTGCCGAGGATCAGGCCGCCGAGCATCGGGCACAGAAACTGGAAGAAGAAGTTCGGAACCGATTTCAGGAATTGGCGGCGGAAGTACCAGACCGAGGCGAAGGCGGTGATGCTGTAGTAGAAGCAGATCATGATCCCGAGCGCGGTGATGGTGTCCCACAGGACGTCCTCGGAGATGAACCGCATGACCCCGTAGAAGATCGACGACACCAGGGTCGAGGCGATCGTGGCGTAGGCCGGCGTCTGGAAGCGCGGGCTGACCTGGGCGAATTTCTCGGGGAGCGCCTTATAGTGGCCCATGGCCAGCAGGGTGCGCGCCGGGCTGACAATGGTCGATTGCAGCGACGCGGCCGAACTGGACAGCACGGCGATCGAGATCAGGATGGCGAAGGGGCCGAGCACCGGGCCGGCGAGGGCGAAGAAGACGTTGCCTTGGATTTCGGGATTGCCCAAGCCGAACTGGCCCGTGCCGACGCCGGCGAAGCTGATCGAGGCGGTGGCGGCCAGCAGGTAGAGCAGCACGGTGATGACCACGGTCGCGGTGGCCGCCTGGCCTGGCGTCGAGCGGGCGCCCTTGGTCTCCTCGTTCATGGTCAGGGTGACGTCCCAGCCCCAGAAGATGAAGATCGATAGCGAAAGGCCGGCCGCGAAGGCGCCGAACGACGACACCGCGAGAGGATTGAACCAGTTCCATTGCACGGGCGTCGGATCGAAGGCGGTGCCGTTCGCGACCCCCCAGAAGGCCGCGCAGCCGAACAGGATCAGCACGAAGGCCTGGAAGCCGACCAGCACGTACTGCACCGCTTGGGTGGTCTCCATGCCGCGATAGGAGACCAGGGTCGCCGCCAGCATGAAGGCGAAGCAGGTGGGCACATTGATGAGCGGGTTTGACGCCAGCTCCGCCAGCGCGTGGTTGCTGAAGATCTGCGAGAGCATCAGGTAGAAGAAGTCCACGGCGATGCCGGCCGTGTTGGAGAGCACGAGGACCGTGGAGGCGACAAGACCCCAGCCGGCCATCCAGCCGATCCAGGGGCCGAAGGCGCGCACCGCCCAGGTGAACGAGGTGCCGCTATCGGGCATCGCCTTGTTGAGCTCGCGGTAGCCCAGCGCCACCAGCAGCATCGGGATGAAACCCACCAGGATGATCGCCGGGACCTGGACCCCGACCTTGGCGACCGTCGGACCGAGCGCGGCGGTGAGGGTGTAGGCCGGCGCCACGCAGGAGACGCCGATCACCGTCGCGCCGATCAGACCGACCGACCCGGCGCTAAGCCCCTTCTTCGACAGGCCGTGGTCTTGGCCCTGGCTCTGGGACTTCTGGCCGACCGCGCCGACGGCCACGCTTCCCGTGGGCGCCGCATGGTCTGGATTCTGGGCGGTCATACGTCGGTCTCCGGTCGTCGATACTGTCGCGGAGAACCACGACCATAAGCATGCTGCGCCGGCCCGGTGGCCGGGCGGGCGGGTTGGCGGTGTCAGCCGGCGAGAAGTTCGCCGACCGCGCGGTGGGCTTGGTCGATGGCGCTGTCGGTGTAGGCCGCGGCGCCGGAGTCTGAGTTGGCGATGGCGATTTTGCCGAACCGTTGGCGGCCGATCACGTGCGGCCGCTGGTCCTCGGCGACGTCCCAGGGATCGTAGAGCGGGTTGTATTCGTAGGCGTAGCCGTGCGGCCACCGGTTCACGGTGATCGCGCTGATGTCGCGGGCGGCGTCGAAGCCGCCGGGCGCGAGCACGCGATTCATCTGGTCGCGCATGTTGCGCTCGAACTCCTCGAACGGCGTGGCCAGCAGTTCGGCGCGGCCGGCGCGATGCTGGTCGCGTTCGGTGGGCAGGCCGGGCGCCACCGGCGTGCGGGTGAACTGGACGATGATCGGCGCGTCGGGCGTGGTCGCGGTCTGGTAACCGCCGATCGCCTGGGGCTGGGCCAGCGAGAAGGACGAGAAATAGCCGCCCGGGCAGGAGACCGAGGAAATCCCGAGCTTGGCGAAGGCGCGCCAGTTGCGGATGGCGGCGCTGGCATAGACCAGCGGCACCTTCACCAGTTGATGCAGGGCGGCCTTCTGCGCCTCGGGCAATTCCGGCACGATGTAGGGGATCATCATGTTGTAGCCGGCCATGATGCAGGCCCCGCCGCGGACGCTTTGGCATCGCCCGTCGCGCATGAAGGTGACCTCCACGCCGTCGCCGAGGTTGCGGGCGTTGAGGACCAGGCTGGAGAGCCGGATGCGGACCGGGGCGCCAGGCCTGTCGAGCTGGGCGTAGTTGAACTTCGCCGTGACGATGTCCTCGGCGGTCGTCCCGGGGGCGACGCTTGGGACCAGCCGGCGCACCAGCAGGCGCGCGATGGACGCGTTGCCGTCCGGGAAGTGGAAGCTGTAGGAGCCGCCGGTCGAGCTGTAGCCCGCCGCGGTGTTGCCCATCCGCTCGGTTCGGGACCGGTCGAGGCCCAGGCCTTCGAAGCCCGGCAGGCCGATGCCCCAGCAGTCGAGGGCCGGTTCGGCGTCGATCCCGGTGCCCCACTCGCCGTGGGTGCGCTGCTGGTAGTAGGGCACGACGCCAGGGTCGGCCTTGACGATCTGGAGCAGGAAATCGCTGTAGCTGATGCGCGACAGGCGATCCATTTTCTGCGCCGGCGTGAGTCCCGGCAGGTAGTCTTCCTTGCCGGTCTCTATTCTGACGATGTCGCGCTTCACCGCCTCGCTGAGCGGTGCGTCGGCAAGGCTGGCGGCGAGAGCGGCGGCGTCCGCGCCGCCGCCACGGCCCGCGCGGGCGCCGAGCGTCAGCTTGTCGGCGCCGAAGGTCTCCTTGTCGAAGAAGGTCGCGCTGCCGAGCCCCAGCTTGCGGAAATTGTCCTGCCGCTCGCTGGTCTTGGCCAGGCCCTCCGGGTCGATCCCGAGGTCCTTCATGAGCTCGGCCGATGCGGGGCTATAGGGGCGGGGGCTGTTGATCAGCAGCGTGCCGCCGTTCACCAGCATCATCTTGCCGTCGACATGATACTCGTTGCGCTTGGCGTGGCCGCCGAAGTCGTCGTGGTTGTCGAGAATGAGGATCTTGGCGTTCGGCCGAGCCCTGCGCCAGAAATGGGCCGCGGACAGTCCGCTGATACCGCCGCCGACGATCACCAGATCATAGGTCTCGCCCGTGCTCTTGGCGGGCAGAACCGCCTGGCCGTCGCGCAGCGCGTGGGCGTTTTCGAAGGATCCCGGGTGGTTGCCCCGCAGACCTGTCCGGGTGGGGGGATAGTAGCCCGCGGCGTCCTGCGACGCCGGTTGCGCCGCGTCCGCCGTCAGGGCCGCCAAAGCCCCCGTGGGCCAGGACCCGGCCGCGGCCAAGCCTGCAGCCGCCGCCATGCCCTGGAGCAAGTCCCGCCGCTCGATCTTGCGGTCCATACCCAACGAGCTGTCAGACGGCCCCCGACGTTTGGTCATTGGGCGAGTCCTGCAAGGGGGCTGGTCGCGCGCGCCTGAAGCGCGCGCCGATCACTCTGGATCGGCGGGCGGCGTTCAGCGCCTATCTTGAAACGGCGCGCGGGCACGCAACCTGTATTGGTCATTAGAAAGATCCTTGTTGGACTTTCACAGATCTCATCGATTCTCGATGGTCTGCATTATCGTGCAATGACTTTCCGGCGCGCCTCCAACGCGCCAGAAATAGTAAGTTTTGGGGTCTCTGTAGTTATTCCTTTAGTTGATATTTCGTCGTTATTACTTATCGAAGCGATATGGTCGCTTCAGAATGTCGACAAAAGGATCATGACTTCTCGGTCGGCGCCCAATTGTCAGGCGTTGCGGAGATACCAGTCGTAGTCCTGGGTCGGGATCTGGTCGAAGAAGCGTTCCTGCTCGGTCCGCTTCACCGAGACGAACATCTCCACGAACCGGGCCCCGAGGTAGTCCTTCATCACTTCGCTCTTTTCGAACAGGTCGACAGCGGCGAACCAATTGGTTGGCAGGTACTGGCCGGACGCGCGCGCCGCGGCGTAGCCGTCCCCTACCACGGCGGGGCCTGGATCGATCTTGTTGGTGATGCCGTAGTGGGCGCAGGCCAGGACGACGGCCAGGGTGAGGTGGCAGTTGGCGTCCGCGCCGGCCACCCGGTGCTCTACGTGGCGCGTCGGCGGCGGGCCGGCCGGCACGCGCAGGGAGACCGTGCGGTTGTTGACGCCCCACACCGCGGCCTGCGGCGCATAGGAGTTGGCCTTGAAGCGCCGGTAGGAGTTGGCGTTCGGCGCGAAGACGGCCATGCCGTCCGGCAGGAGCGCCTTCATGCCGCCAATGGCGTAGCGAAGCAGCTCCGAGCCTTCCGGATCCTCGCTGGCGCAGAGGTTTTCACCGTTGGCGTCGTTGAAGCTGACATGGACGTGGAAGCCGCTGCCGGCGCGGTCGGAGAAGGGCTTGGCCATGAAGGTGGCTTCACAGCCATGGGTGAGCGCCACGCCCTTGGCGGCGCGCTTGTACATCACCGCTTCGTCGGTCGCCCGCAGGACGTCGGGCCGATGCTTCAGGGTCAGTTCCAGCTGGCCGGGGGAGTATTCGGAAATGACGCCTTCCAGCGGAACGCCCTGGGCGTCGGCGGCCGACCACAGGTCGCGGAGGAACGGCGCGTTCTCTTCGATCTCGGGCAGGCCATAGACCTGGTGCAGCGTGGGCTGGAGGCCGGTGAAGCGCGAGACTGGCAACTCGATGCCGCCGCTCGCCGTGCGGCGGGCGTTGACCAGATAATATTCCAGCTCGCAGGCGGCGACCGGGGTCAGGCCGTCGGCGGCGTAACGGTCGAGGACGCGTTGGAGGACGTGGCGCGGGTCCAGGTCGTTGGGCGTGCCGTCGAGCTCATAGAGCGACAGCATGACCTGCCCGACGTCGGCGCCGAGCCAGGGCGCCAGGACCAGGGTGCCGGGGACGGGCTTGCCGATGCGGTCGGCGTCGCCGTCTTCCCAGACCAGGCCGGTGTCTTCGCAGTCCTGGCCGGTGATGTCGTTCACCAGGATCGATCCTGGCAGGAAGCGGCCGTAGTCGAAGACGCCCCGCATTTCATGGCGGCGCAGCCGCTTGCCCCGGGGGACGCCGCTCAGGGCGGTGAACAGCACTTCAAAAAACTGAACTTCGGGATGGGCTTCGAGGAAGCTGTCCAACTCGTCACGTACGACCACGGTGTTCATTTCACTATCTAGCTTCTCGAAGGGTGAAGGTGACCGACTTGAGATCGGCGTACTTGTGCAGCGCGTGGAGGCTGCGATCGCGGCCAAAGCCCGACTGTTTGAAGCCGCCGAAGGGCATGGTGATATCACAGCTATCCCAGCCATTCACCCATACCAAGCCCGCGCGCAAGCGGCGTGTCATGGACATCGCGCGGTCGAGGTCGGCGGTCCACAGGCCTGACGCCAGACCATAGACGGTGTCGTTGGCGATCTGGACCGCCTCGGCGGCGTCCTTGAAGGTCATGACGCCCAGCACCGGGCCGAAGATCTCCTCGCGGGCGATCGTCGAGCCGGAGTGAACGCCGTCGAAGATGGTGGGCTCCACGTAGAAGCCGCCGGTTTCGGCCATCACCCGCTCACCGCCGAGTACGAGGTTCAGGCCCTCGCTCTTCGACTGGTCGATGTGGCGCAGGGCGGTGTTCATTTGACGCTCGCTGATCATCGCGCCGTAGCGGGTCGATGGATCCAGCGGGTCGCCGACCTTGATGGTGCGGGCGACCTCGGTGACGCGGCGCAGGAAGTCGTCCTTGATGGAGTCCTGAACCAGCAGGCGCGAGGCGGCCGTGCAGACCTCGCCCTGGTTGAAGAACACGCCCCAGGCGGCGGCCTCGGCCGCGGCGTCCAGGTCGGGGCAGTCGGCGAAGACGATCTGCGGCGACTTGCCGCCGAGCTCCAGGCTGACCCGCTTCAGATTGCTTTCGCCGGCATAGATCATCAGCTGGCGGCCGACGGCCCCCGAACCGGTGAAGGTGATCATGTCCACGTCCATGTGCCGGGCGAGGGCCTCGCCGACCGGACGGCCAAAGCCGGTGACCACGTTGAACACGCCGGCCGGGAGGCCCGCCTCGATCGCCAGCTGCGCCACGCGCATGGAGGTGAGGGGGGATTGCTCGGCCGGCTTGAGGACAACGCTGTTGCCCATGGCCAGCGCCGGGGCGACTTTCCACATGGCCATGTGCAGCGGGAAGTTCCACGGGGTGATGGCCCCGATGACGCCCAGCGGTTCGTGCACCGCATAGGAGAACTTGCTGTCGTTCGAGGGGCCGACCTCGCCGTAGATCTTGTCGAGGGCCTCGGCGTACCAACGCACCGATTGGATCGCGAGCGGGATGTCCACATTGGTGGCGTCCGAGATCGGCTTGCCGGTGTCCAGCGACTCCATGAGCGCCAGGTCGTCCAGGTCGCGCTCCATCAGCTCGGCCAGTCGGAAGAGCGTCTTCTTCTTGTCCTTGGGCGACTGGCGGCGCCAGCGGCCGTCTTCGAACGCCGCGCGGGCGGCGGCGACCGCGCGGTCCACGTCGGCGACGCCGCAGGCCGGAACCTTATTCAGAACACGCCCGTCGCGCGGCGAGATGTTGTCGAAGGTCGCGCCGTCGGCCGCGCGCGCCAAGGCGCCGTCCATGACGCACGTGTCCGGGAGGACGAGGTTCGCGACTCGTCTCGCGATCTGGCCGGGGATTTCCATCCCAAATACTATTACTGTGATCACGATTGATGCAAGCCTTCACAGCGATCGTCTGCACGATCCCCGCGCTTGGCCTGCGGGAGGCGGTCTGTGCCGGCAATCCGCGCGTTCTTGCCGAAATCTGGCTGTTACATGGCCTTCGTAAGCTATTTGAAGCTGAAATTTCTGCCTGGAAATGTGCCGACCGTATCGGCGATATGCGTCAGCGAAAAAAATGATGGCGCCACACTGAGATAGCAGAGTAGAGAAATTTTCCTGAAGTGGGAGCTCGCAGATGCGCATTGGTGTGCCGAAAGAAATCAAGACGTTGGAGTTTCGCGTCGGCCTTACCCCCGGGGCGGTCGAGTCGCTGACGGCCAGGGGCCATGAGGTGTTCGTCGAAACCAACGCCGGGGCCGGGGTCGGCCTGACGGACGAGGCCTATCAGGCGGCCGGGGCCACGGTGCTCGCCACCGCCGACGAGGTCTTCGCGGCGGCTGAAATGATCGTGAAGGTGAAGGAGCCGCAGGCGATCGAGGTCGCGCGCCTGAAGCCGCACCATATCCTCTTCACCTATCTCCATCTGGCCGCAGACAAGGCCCAGGCTATCGGCCTGATGAAGTCCGGCTGCACCGCGATCGCCTATGAGACGGTGACCGACAGCGCCGGACGGTTGCCGCTGCTGGCCCCGATGAGCCAGGTCGCCGGCCGTATGGCGGTGGATGTCGGCGCCAACGCGCTGCTGCGTCCCTCGGGCGGGCGCGGACTGTTGCTGGGCGGCGTGCCCGGCGTGCCGGCGGCGAAGGTCGCCATCCTCGGCGGCGGGGTTTCTGGTCAGAACGCGGCGGAAATGGCCGTCGGCCATCGCGCCGACGTCACCATCTTTGACGTCTCGGCCGCGCGGCTGGCTCAGCTCGACGCCCAGTTCGGCGGCCGGGTGAAGACCGCCTTCGCCACGCGCGACGCCGTCTCGGCGGCGGTCTACGACGCCGACCTCGTGCTGGGCTGCGTCCTGGTCGCAGGCGCCGCCGCCCCGAAGCTGGTGACGCGCGCGGACCTGTCGAAGATGCGCAAGGGCTCGGTGCTTGTCGACGTCTCCATCGACCAGGGCGGGTGCTTCGAGACCAGCAGGGCCACGACGCACGCCGACCCGATCTACGAGGTGGACGGCATCGTGCACTACTGCGTCGCCAACATGCCGGGCGCGGCGCCCTACACCTCGACCTTCGCGCTCGGAGCTTCGACCATCCCCTATGTTCGCGCCTTGGCCGACAAGGGCGTCGACGCCGCCTTCGCCGACGATGCGGGCCTGGCCGCCGGGCTGAACGTCCGTGACGGGAAAATCACCTATCGCGCCGTGGCCCAGGCCTTGGATCTCTAGGGACCTCGTGGCGCATTTTCGATCCTGGCGGGGCCGGGACGGGGATGCGCCACCGGGCGTTTTTCACGCCGCCCGCGCCGATGGGCGCGCCAGGCGATGGGCCAAGGTCCTGCCCGCAGGCCGGGCGCTGGCTTCGGCTGGTCGCTTGCGCACTGTGATCACATAGATATAGTTTTCTAAAGCGACGGGGGAGAAGGCGTGGACGGCATCAAGCGACGCGACTTTTTGAATGGCGCGGCGATCGCCATAGCGGGCTTTTCATTGGGCGGCGGCAGGGCCGTCGCGGGCGTGCCGGTGCTGAATGGCCCCTATCCGCCGCGCAAGACCGGACTGCGCGGGAGCCACAATGGCGCGTTCGAGGCGGCGCACGCCGTCCGAGACGGCAAGACCTATGACCTGAACTCGGTCCCAATCGCCGAAACCTATGACCTGGTCATCGTCGGCGGCGGGATCAGCGGGCTGTCGGCGGCCTATTTCCACCGGGCCAGGCGCCCGAACGACAAGATCCTGATCCTCGACAATCACGACGACTTCGGCGGTCACGCCAAGCGTAACGAGTTCGACGTCGATGGTCGCAAGCTGATCGGCTACGGCGGGACCCAGTCGATTGATTCGCCGCGCGGCCGCTACAGCGAGGTCTCGATGGGGCTGCTGAAGGGCCTCGGCATCGAGGTCGAGCGCTTCAACACCGCCTTCGATCAGGAATTTTACTACAAGGCGAAAACCGGCGCGGCGACCTTCTTCAAGAAGGGCGTGTTCGGCGCCGATGTGCTGATCCCGGCCGACATCAGGCCAGGGCCCGCTGTCGATCCGGATGAGCCGGACCCTCCCGGCATGGATATCGAGGTCAAGCGCAAGCGGATCGACCTCTATCCGATGTCTCCGGCGGCGCGGGCCAAGATCTTCGAGATCGAGACCTCCGACCGCGATCCCTTGCCGGGCAAAACGGCGGCGGAGCAGAAGGCGGTCACCGACCACATCAGCTACGCCGACTTCCTGCGTCGCTACTGGGACGCCTCGGAAGAGGTGCTGACCCTCTACCAACAGAAGCCCCAGGGCCTCTGGGGTGTCGGCATCGACGCGGTGTCGGCCACCACCTGCCTGCGTTCGGGTTATCCGGGCGGGAAGGGCCTGCAGCGATTGCGCCGTGGCGGCGGGGGCGGACACGACGAGGCCTATATCTACCATTTCCCAGACGGGAACGCGTCGATCGCCCGGATGCTGGTTCGCGACCTCGTGCCGGGGGCGGCGCCCGGCAAGACGATGGAAGACATCGTCCTGGCGCCCTTCGACTATTCAGCCCTCGATCGGCCGGGCAACACCGTCCGAATTCGGCTCAACTCGACGGCCGTGCGGGTGCGCAATGTCGGCGAGGGTGTCGAGGTCGGCTATGTCCGGGGCGGCAAGCTGGTGCGCGTCAAGGCGCGAGCGGCGGTCCTGGCCTGCTACAACATGATGATCCCGTACATCATGGAAGGCGTGCCCGAGGCCCAGGCCGAGGCGCTGCACATGAACGTCAAGGCGCCGCTGGTCTACATCAATGTCGCGATGCGTAACTGGCGCGCCTGGGCCAAGCTGGGCGTCAACGCGGTGTCCAATCCCGGCGGCATGTTCCCGTCGATGTCGCTCGATTTCCCGGTCAGCCTGGGCGCTTATCACTTCGCGCGCACGCCCGACGATCCGATTGTCGCGCACCTGCTCTTTGTCCCGACCGAGCCCAATGTCGGGCTCGGCATGCGCGAACAATACCGGGCGGGCCGAACCAAGCTCTACACGATGACCTTCGGGGATTTCGAAACCAACATCCGCGACGAGATGACCAGGATCCTCGGACCCGGCGGGTTCGTCTTCGACCGCGACGTCGCTGGCATCACGGTCAACCGGTGGGCGCACGGCTATGCCTACACGCCTGAATCTCTGACCGACGACCCGGCGGTTCAGAAGGTCCGCGCCGAGGTTGCGCGCCAGCCGATCGGGCGGGTCACCATCGCCAACTCTGATGCGGGCTGGGACGCCTACACCGACGTCGCGATCGATGAAGCGCACCGCGCGATCACCGAGATCGCCGCGATGGCCTGACCCGCAACCCGCCCGGCGGACGTTCTGCGGGGCGTTGATCGAAGTTCCCTAGATCCCTCTCAAACTGAAGGTTTTCGAATGCTCCGCTCGATACTGATGATCGCCGCGATGGCCCTCGCCACCGAGGCTTCGGCTCAGGCCCTGCAGCCGGTCAAGATTTCACCGGCCGACGCCGCCGGTCCGGTGTTCCAGCGCGAGGGCGCCCAGGTCCGCACGCGCAACGGCAACACCACGAAGGACTTCGAGATGTTGCACTCGACCGACAAGGGGTTCTCGGCGGGCATCTATGAGGCGGGGGCGTCAAGCCACGACTTCGAGTCCTACCGCGAGGACGAGTTCATGTACTTCCTCAAGGGCAGCGTCACCTTGACCTCGAAGGACGGCACGGTGACCAAGATCGTCGCCGGCGACGCGGTGACCCTTCCCAAGGGCTGGGCCGGTCGTTGGGAAACCGAGGGCTACACCAAGTACTACGTCACCTACGACGCGCCCAAGAAGTAGACCCAAGCGGGCGAGACGGCCTCGAATGGGCGTCGCTCATCCTGTCGGCCTGAGGCGGCGGGCGGGATGAGCAGCCGGCCGGCCGCGCGCATGGCGGCGGCGGTTCGGCCCGAACCGGAAAAACTGAAGTCCTGGAATGCTTCAGCGGCGATAATTGAACGCCTACCCGAGACGTGAGATCGCACCTATATGTGGGTTGGAGATCTTGTGGGCGGGAGTGAATTCGTATGTCGAACGCGTCGAATGTGCCAAAGGCGTCGGCGCAGATCAGGTCGGCCTCGCGCGTTGTGGATGAGCTTGAGGCCGCCCCCGAGCCCGTGCTCCACGCCAGCATCTATGAAGAGCTGCGGCGCCGTATGATCACAGGCAAGATCGTGCCTGGCGTCAGCCTGTCGACGCGCGGACTGGCGTTGGAAATGGGCGTCAGCCAGATGCCGGTGCGTGACGCCTTGAGCCGGCTGGCCGCCGAGGGCGCGGTGCAGATTCGCTCCAAGCGTAAGATCGAGGTCTCGGCCATGACCGCCGAGCGGTTCGCCGATCTGCTGGATTGCCGCTTGTTGCTCGAGCCGGAAGCCGCCGTCCAGGCCCTGCCGAACATCACCAGCGCTCAGCTGAAGCATTTGCGCGATATCGACGCCGCCCTGGACCTCGCCATGGAGAACGGCGACGTGCTCGGATACATGGAAGCCAACTTCCGGTTCCACTTCGCGATCTATCGGGAGAACAATCGCCCGACGCTGAACCGCCTGATCGAGGCTCTTTGGCTGCAGTTCGGGCCATTTATGCGCACCGTCTATGGTCGCTACGGCACCGCCAATGTGGTCGATCAGCACCGGGTCGCGCTTGCGGCCATTCAGGCGAACGACGCCAATGCGCTGCGCGAGGCCATCGCCTCCGACATCCGCGACGGCATGGGCCTGATCGTCGCCGGCGCCTGGGCGGAGCGTTAGGCGCGCCCGTCCCTGGGGGCCGAGCCGGTCTTAGCCGAGCCCGCCCATGCAGATGTATTTCAATGACTGGTATTCCGCGAGGCCGTGGACCGAGCCCTCGCGGCCGTAGCCGGATTCCTTGACGCCGCCGAAGGGCGCGTACTCGCTGGAGATGGCGCCTTCGTTGATCCCGACCATGCCGGCCTCCAGACGTCCGGCCACCCGCCAGACGCGCGCCTGGTCCTTGGAGCAGAAGTAGGCGGCCAGGCCGAAGGCGGTGTCGTTGGCGAGCGCCACGGCTTCGTCCTCGGTCTTGAACCGCGCGAGCGGCAGGACCGGGCCGAAGATCTCCTCGCATGACGCGCGCAGGTGGTCGGGAACGTCCGTCAGGACGGTCGGCTGGTAGAAGGCTCCCCCGGACGAATGACGCGCGCCGCCCACCAGCACGCGCGCGCCGGCGGCGAGCGCCTCGGCCACCAGCCGCTCCACCTTGTCGAGCGCGCGCTGATTGATGAGCGGCCCGATGTCGAAGGCCCCGTCCTGGGCCGCGCCCACCGTGAGGCGTCCGACGGCGTCGGCCATCTTGCCGGAGAAGGCGTCGTAGATGCTGTCGTGAACCAGGACCCGGTTGGCCGCGATGCAGGCCTGGCCGGCGTTGCGGAACTTGGCCTTCATCAGGGCGTCGACCGCCACATCCAGATCGGCGTCCTCGAAGACGATGAACGGCGCGTCGCCGCCGAGTTCCAGCGACAGGCGCTTCAACGTGTCGGCCGAGCCGCGGGCCAGCAGCTTGCCGACGGGGGTGGAGCCGGTGAACGAGATCTTACGGACGCGGCCGTCGTCCAGCCAGGCTTGGGCGATGTCGGGCGTGCGTGCGCGGCTGGCCGGCACGATGTTGATCACGCCGGCCGGGACGCCGGCCTCGTGCGCGAGCTGCACCAGGGCCAGGGCCGACAGGGGCGTATCTTCGGCGGGCTTGGCCACCACGGTGCAGCCTGCCGCCAGGGCCGGGCCGAACTTGCGCGCGATCATCGCGACGGGGAAATTCCAGGGGGTGATCACCGCGGCGACGCCCAGCGGTTCGCGCACGGCCAGCATCTGGCGGCCGGCGATCGGTGTCGGGATGACGTCGCCGTTGGCGCGCTTGGCCTCCTCGGCGAACCATTCGAGATAGCCGGCCCCGTAGGCCACTTCGCCTTTGGCCTCGGCGAGCGGCTTGCCCATTTCCCAGGCCATCAGGCGGGCAAGATCGTCCTGGTGCTTGATCACCAGATCGAACCAGGCGCGCAGCAGGCTCGAGCGCGTCTTGGCCGTGGTGTGGCGCCAGGTCACGAAGGCCTGGGCCGCCGCGTCGGCCGCGGCCTTGGCCAGATCTGCGCCGCCATCGGCTATCTCGACGATCAGCGACCCGTCGGCGGGGTTGAGCACCGGGAAGGTGGCGCCGGACGGCTCGCCCACCCACTCGCCGCCGATGAAGGCGCCGGTCTTGATCAGATCAAGGCGTTCCATCGCCAGGGGATTCCCGGCGGGCGAGGCGGCGGCTTGGGTCATTCCGGATCTCCGGTCGAGCAGGGGGAAAACGAACGCCGACGACCGAGGTTTCGGTCGTCGGCGCGATAGTCCTTAGAGGCGGTCGCGCCTAGCTGATCTGAGGCTCGGGCGTGGCGGCCGAGGCCTGCAGCGCGCGCAGGGCCGGCTCGGCCTCGTCCAGCGACTTGGCGATGATGCTCAGCATGGAGTCGATCTCCGCATGGCTGATGACCAGCGGCGGGCTCATCACCAGGCTGTCGCGGACGGCCCGCACCATCAGGCCGTTCTTGATGCAGAGGTCGCGGACGATCGGGCCAGCCTTGCCTTCCTTGCCGCCGAACCGTTCGTTGGTCCCCTTCTTGGAGACGATCTCCACCGCGCCGATCAGGCCAAGCGAGCGGGCTTCACCGACCAACGGATGCTTGGCGAGTTCGGCCATGCCGCGCGCCAGATAGGGGCCGGTGTCGTCGCGCGTGCGCTGCACCAGATTCTCGCGCTCCATGATCTCGATATTCTTCAGCGCCACGGCGGCGGCCGTCGGGTGCCCCGAATAGGTGAAGCCGTGGACGAAATCGTCGCCATGCCCGCGCAGCACCTCGACGATGTGGTCCGCCACGCCGACCGCCGAGATCGGCAGGTAGCCGGAGGACAGGCCCTTGGCCATCGAGACCAGGTCGGGCTTGATGCCGTAGTGCTGGAAGCCGAACCAGCTGCCCAGGCGGCCGTAGCCGCAGATCACGTCGTCGCTGATCAGCAGGATGCCGTACTTGCGGCAGATGGCCTCGACCCGCTTCCAGTAGTTCTCCGGCGGGATGATCACGCCGCCGGCGCCTTGCACCGGCTCGCCGATGAAGGCGGCGACGTTCTCGGGGCCCAGCTCCAGGATGCGCTGCTCTAGGGCGTCGGCCGCCAGCTCGCCGAACTTCACCGGGTCCTGGCCGAAGCCTTCGCCGAAGGGATAGGGCTGCATGATGCGTTCCATGCCCGGCACCCAGGGGCCGCCCTGGTCGTGCATGGCCTTCATGCCGCCAAGGCTGGCCCCGGCGATGGTGGAGCCGTGATAGCCGTTGGTGCGCGCGATGATGATGTTGCGTTCCGGCTGGCCCTTGGCCTGCCAGTAGAAGCGCGTCAGCCGGATAATGGTGTCGATGGCTTCAGAGCCGGAGCTGTTGAAGAAGACATGGCTGAGATTGCCGCCGAGCAGCTCGGAGATCTTCGTGGCCAGCCGGATCGTGGGCGGCGAGGCCGTCTTGAAGAAGGTGTTGTAGTAGGGCAGCTCCAGCATCTGCTCGTGCGCGGCGTCAGCCAGTTCCTTGCGGCCGTAACCGACCTGCACGCACCAGAGGCCGGCCATGCCGTCGAGGATCGCCGCGCCGTCGCCGTCATAGATGAAGCAGCCGTCGGCGCGAGTGATGATCCGGCTGCCGCCGATGTCGCGCATCAGGCCGTGGTCCTGCTGGGCGGGCAGGTGGTGGGCCACGTCGAGGCGGCGGAGTTCGGCGATGTCGTAATTCTTGCGGGTCACGGTCGGGTCCTCAGATCTTGGCGTCTAACTCGCCGCGCAGAGCGCGGCCGAGCAACTGGAAATAGGCTTGCGAGTCGGGGTTGTCGGCGGTGCGCCATTCGGGGTGCCACTGCACCGCGACGACGGGGGCGCCGTTGACCTGGGCGGAGATGGCTTCGACCACGCCGTCGGGCGCGCGGGCCTCCACGGTCAGGCCGGCGCCCAGTTGGCCGATCGCCTGATAGTGCACCGAGTTCACCAGTATCCGGTCGCGCGAGAGGCCTTTGTTCAGCACCCCGCCCGCCGTCAACTCGACCTCGTGGCTGTGGGCGAACATCTCGTCCCAACCGGCGTCGTCGGGCGCGTGGTGGGCCAGCAGGTCTCCCGACGCGCTGGCGTCGCGGCGGAGCGTGCCGCCGAAGGCGACGTTCAGTTCCTGCAGGCCGCGGCAGATGCCGAACACCGGCTTGCCCAGGTCGAGCATCGCCTTGATCAGCGCCGAGGTCATGGTGTCCCGGGCCAGATCGTAGGGGCCCGTAGCGTCGGCCGCGCCGCCCTGGCCATAGCGCTCGGGATCGACATTGGACGGGCTGCCGGTCAGCAGCAGGCCATCGAGACGCGGCGCGACTTCATGGGCCGCCATCAGTTCGGGGAGGGCCGGGACCAGCAGGGCGCTGGTGTCGGCATAGGTCATCGCCGCGGTGACATAACGGTTCATCACCGCCTGCGCCTGATCGGACCCGACGGTCCGGGTGCAGCAGACGACGCCAAGCGTGGGGCGGAGCGTAGCCATCTTAGATTTCACGCGCGACGGCTGCGGGCGCCGAAGCGCGGTTCCGAGTGAAAGGGGTGGGAGGGATCAGCATCTCTATCCCTATAACTGTGATCACTAATAAGGTCAAAGCCGAAGCGTATCATGTGACGGTGACCGCGGTATTTTTCTCAGATCTCTGTCTGAGCAAGGCCCTGGAAGGGGCGTCGCCTTCTCATTGGGGGCGCGATCACCCGCGTCCAATGTGACGCCTGTGTCATTATGTGATCACAGTTGTGCGAATTTGTCGCGAGGCGACCGCCAAGGTCGCAAATGCGGCCTTGGCAGCTCGATCGCGCCGTGAGGGCCTTTAAGCTCAGGCGAGCAGTTCGCTCACCGCCCGATGGGCCTGGTCCATGGCCACGTCGGTATAGGCGCCGCCACCGGAGTCGGCGTTGGCGATGGCGATGGAGCCGAACTTGGCGCGGGCGGCCTTCAGCGGCAGGCCTTCGTCGGGGTCGATCAGCGAGTTGTATTCCGGCGCGTAGCCGTGCGGCCAGCGGTTGACGGTGATGCCGAGGATATCGCGGGCGGGATCGAAGCCGCCGCCGCCCAGCACGCGGCCGAGTTGGTCGCGGATATTGTGCTCGAAGGTTTCGAAGGGCGTGGTCAGCAACTCCATCCGGCCGACCTTGTGCTGCTCGCGTTCCGGCAGACCGGGACTGGCGGGGGTCCGCGTCATGTGAACCAGGATCGGCTCGCTGGGCGAGCGCGGGCTTTGGTAGCCGCCGATGTGCTGCGCCTGATTGAGGCTCACCCCGGTGTGGTAGCCGCCAGGGCAAGACACGTTGGACACGCCCAGCGCCTTGAACGCCTCCCAGTTGCGCAGCGCCACCGTCGTGTAGACCAGCGGGGTCTTCACCAGATAGTGCAGGGCGACCTTCTGGGGCGCGGGCAGCTCCGGGCAGATGTACGGGATCATCATGTTCCAGCTGGCCATCACGCAGTGCTTGGCCTTCACCACGTAGGACTTGCCGCCTCGCATGTAGGTGACCTGGACGCCGGCCTTGGCCGGGGCCTTGTTGTTCGCCGCGTGAACCACGACGCTGGACAGGCGAATGCGAACCGGCTGGCCCGCCTTGTCGAGCTGGCTGTAGTCGGCCCGCGCGGTCACGACGTCTTCTGCGGTTGAGCCGGGCATGGCCGCTGGGATCAGGTTGCGGACCAGCAGGCGGGCGATGGAGGCGTTGCCGTCCGGGAAGTGGAACCCGTAGGATCCGCCCGTGGCCATTTCGTTGCCGGGCGTATAGCCCATCAGCGGCGTGGCGGTGCGGTCGAGCTTCAGGCCCTTGAAGCCGGGGAAATGGCTGCCCCAGCAGTCGAGGGCCGAGACCCCGTCGATGCCGCATCCCCAAAGGCCGTCGGTCCGATGCAGATAGTAGGGAATGACCCCCGGATCGGCCTTCACGACGTTGAGCAGGTAGTCCTGGTAGCTCATGCGCGCCAGGCGCTGCTTCTTCTGGTCCTGAGTAAGCCCCGGCATGTAGTCGATGTCCCCGGTCTCGATCGCCAGCACGTCGCGGCGCGCGGGCTCGGAGAGCGGAATCTGGGCGATGAACGCGGCCATGGCGTTCGGCTGTCCATCGGCGCGGGGCCGGCGCCCCGGGCTGACGACGAACTTGTCGACGCCGAACGTTTCGCGATCGAAGAAGATGCCCGAGCCCAGGCCCATCTCGCCATAGAAGGCGTCGTCGTCGCTGGCCTTGGAGAGCTCCTCGGGATGGATGCCCAGGGTCTTCATCAAGCCATCGGCGACGGGGCTATAGGGCGTCGGGCTTTCGATCCCCATCGTCCCGCCGTTCATGATCTGAAGCCGGCCGCCCAGCATGTACTCGTTGCGCTTGGCGTGGCCGCCAAAGTCGTCGTGATTGTCGAGGATCAGGATCTTGGCCTTGGTCCCGGTCCGCTCGCGATAGAAATGCGCCGCCGCGAGGCCGCTGATCCCGGCGCCGACGATCACCAGGTCGTATTCTTCGCCGGTGTCGCTGCCGCTGCCGGCGAATCCGCCCCGGTCGCGAATGATGTGCGCGTCCTCGAAGGAGCCGGGGTGGCTGCCGCGCATTCCGGTGAGGGTCGGGGGATAGTAGCCAGGCTTGTCCTGCGCGGCGACTTCGGCGGCGGCCGCCGCCAGTTCCGGCGACAGCGCGCCGGCGGCGACCATGGCTACCGCCGAGCCCTGGAGAAAGTCGCGGCGGTCGATGTTGCGCCCCATGCCGAGGTCGCGATCCTGGCCGCGTCCGGCGCCGTTCTTCCTGCCCATGCACATCCCCCAAAATACAGCTTCGCGCCAGGCGCTAGATTGCCGGCTATCTGTGATCACGATTTGGGGTAACCGCGACCGATGTCAAGTCGGCCTGGTCGCCGGGCGAGCGATTGGCCGCTTGGCTGTGTCTCCGCCCGCGTGGGGCTTGGAGCAGAGTGGGGCGTCTGGGGCTTGATTGCGCGGGGTCTGGTCAGGGCTGATCTGCGGGGCTGAACCACCCGGGAGGGGCGCGTCGGCGCCGCCTTCGATCATCTATCCCACCGCCTCAAGTGAGGAGGCGGTGGGACGATAGTGTGATCACGGGGGCGAGTTGCGCCCCCAGCGGTTTAGAAGACGAAGCCGGCCTCGGCGATGGCGCGGAACTGGCTCTTGTCCGTGCCGCTGTCGCCGAGCGCGAAGCCCGGGGTGCTGTCGAGGACCTGAACATAGGAAGCCTCTCCGCGCAGGAAGAAGACGCCCTTTTGATAGGTCGGGGTGACGGTGAGCGACCAGGCCTTGCTGCCCGGACCGTAGAGCAGGTTCGGCGTGCCCTTGGCCACCGAGCCCGTGGACTTGATGTACTCGGCCCGGGCCGCCAGGCTGAACTCGTCGCTGAAGGCGTACTTGCCCAGCACCGCCGCGCCGAAGGTGGCGGAGTCGGCGGGGATGCCGAGCCCGGCGTCTTCGGAGACGCGGCTGTACTGCAGATACGGCGTGATGGTCAGGCCGCCCGAGTTATGGGTGTAGAGCAGATTGTAGATCTCGCTGTTGTTCAGCAGCGGCGAGGTGGCGAAGCTCGAGTGGGAGTTGTCCGAGGTGCTGGCGGCGGCCACCACGCTGACCGAGTCCGACGGCGACACGGTGTAGGTCAGCAAGCCGGAGATCCAGTTGGCCTTTTCCGAATAGTAGCCGTCGGTCCAGGCGACCGAGGCGCTGATCGGGCCGCTGGCGAAGTTGAACTGGACGCCTTGGCTGACCGCCGGCTCTTGGTTCCACAGCAGGCCGCGCACGATGTTCATGTTCTGGAAGGTGAAGGTGTACTCCGCGCCCACCAGGGTCGGCAGCTTGCCGATCATGACCGAGACGTTGTCGCTGGGAACGATCTTGACGTAGGCGTTCGGCACAGCGCCGAAGGTGGCGTCGGTGATCTTGTCCGACTTCATATAGCCGAGCCCGAGCGAGGGCAGGGAATAGATGCCGGCCTGGACGTAGAACTGGATGGGCCCTTCGGTCGTCTGGATGACCACCTGGCCGTTGCTGATGTCGGCCTGGGTCTTGTGATCGCCGAAGGCGGGATTGCTCTGCGCCATGGCCACGCCGCTGACCACGCCGCTCACATAGACCTGCCCCAGAGGACCAGCGTCGACCGAGATCGGGTTTGGATTGGCCAGGACCGGACCGGTCATGGCGGGCGAGGCGAGCGGATCGGCCATGGCGGCGCTGGCGAACATCAGGGCGCCAGCCGTCGCGCAAAGAGCGGTTTTCAGATAGGTCATGTTCGTAGTTATCCCCATTTTGACCACGTTCCGCCTCGGCGGTGGCGTGGTTCTTCTTGACGAACTGAGGATGGTTGTTCGCTCCCAAGGCCAGCAAGGCTGGGGAGACGTTTCACCGCCATTGCTGGGACCTGGGCGGGAATTGAGCAGCGGTCCAGGGCGGGCGCCTATCATTTAGGCGACCTGGAACGCTTGGGCCCGGTCGATCGTGCGGGCCATGGGGATCTGCCGAACACAGCGAGTCCGGGAAGCTGCGACGAATGACGGCGGGCCTTGAGGGGCCCGCCGCCGATCGTTTTTGTCGATATCTTCTATTTCTTGGGCGGGGCCGCCGGGCCGTAATTCACGTGGACGATCTTCCACTGGCCAGCTTGTTTGAAGAGTACGTCGGTCTCCTGGTTCCGCTCCACGGTCGCGGTCTTGCCGGCCGGGACGCGCGGGGTGACTTCGAGGAGATAGGTCGCAACCGCCGTGTCGCCCGACGGACCGACCTGGATCTGCAGGTCCGAAACCACGGCCTTGGCGGTTCCGTAGCCCTTGGCCACGCCCTCACGCCAGCTCTTCTCATAGGTCGCCAAGTCGACGCGGCCGCTGGGCCACCATTGGGTCAGGCCCGGATCGAAGGAGGCGAAGTAATGGTCGAGATCGTTGGCGCCGTAGTAGCCGTTGTAGGTCTCGATGAAGGTGCGGACCTCGGCTTGGGTGGCGGCGACGTCGACCGCCGCCGGTGCGGCCGCCACGTCCTTGGCCGGGGCCGGAGCGGTGGGCGAGCATGCGCTAAGCAGCAGGACGCCGATCAATGGCAGGTGTTTCATGTTCATGGCCCCTCAGGCGCAAAGCTTCATCGATGTGTGATCACACACTGTTATCTGGGGTCCGTCAAGGGGTGGTGGGCGTGGCCATTTCCGGCCGAACTAGCCACCTCAAGTACGAATAAGGATAATAAAATCAAATGGATATTGGCAAATCCGGTCCAGTCGGATCGGCCTTGCGGAAGCTGTCGGGGCCTACCCATGCGGGTAGGCCACGATGCCATCACACGTGGTGTCTAGAAGCGGGTCGTCAAGGTGAGGCCGACGGTCGGCGGGTTGAGCGTCGTGACGCGCCGCACCGGGTCGCCGCCTTCAGCGTAGCGGGTCAGCGTCGGATGGTTGTTCAGGATGTTCGTTGCGAAGACCGAGATGTCCACGGCGTCGAGCTTCACACCGGCGCGTACTTTGAGATTGTGCGTCGGCTCGGGATCCGGAGAGGCCGGATCAAAACTCGTCGTCATGGAATCTCGAGCCGCGGTCAGGGCTGAGCCGCCCCGATACTCGTAGTCCGCGCGGACATAGCTGTCGCGATCGCCCCATGAGGTGAAGTTGTATTCCGCCGCCAGGGTTCCGCTCCAGGGGCGGCTTATCAGGTGGTTGTTTTCATTGATGATAATGCGGTCTCGCCCCAGGTTGGGATCGAAGGGGCCATAGACCGGCTTGGTGTACCTGGCGTTGGTGTAGGCCAGCGAGCCCTCCAGCATCAGCCCGGCGACCGGATTGTACTGCACCTGCAGGTCAAAGCCCTCGCTGCGGGCGGTCCCGAGGTTGTCGGTGAACTGCATCGCGCATCGGGGCAGATATCGGTTTTGCTGGATGTTCTTCCAGTCGATGCGATAGACGCTCGCCGCGATCTGCATCCTGTTGTCGAGCAGTCGGTTCTTGGAACCCAACTCGTAGCTCCACAGGCTGTCGGACTCGTAGGTGTCCGGCGCGCCGGCGATGCCCAGGTTCGCGAAGTCCGTGCCGCAGCGGCTGGCCGGAATGTGCGGGTTCGCCCCGCCGACCCGGAAGCCCTTGGCGGCGGTGAAGTAGAGCATGTTGCCGGAGTCAAACTGGTAAGTTGCGCCAAACTTTGGCGTCACCGGCTTTTCGCTCGCCTTGCCGGAGGCTGCCGTCGTCCCGCCAGCGAAGGGGCCGGTTCCGAAGTCGCTGAACTGCACGGTGGCCTTGGAGAGGCGAAGGCCGGCGGTCAGTTTCAGTTTGTCGGTCAGCTGGAAATTCACGTCGCCGAAGGCGGCGAGTTGCTTGTCGCGTACGCGCCCGTAGGCGATCAGGGAATCGGGGCCGATCAGCGACTGTCCGAAGGCGATCTCAAGCGGTACGCCGAACAGGAGTTGGGACAGTTGCTCGAACTGCGGGTCGACAATGTGCTCGACATATTTCTGGACGGCGTCGGAATAGAAGACGCCCGCGACCCAGGTGAGGCGCGATTCCGTATCGGTCGACTGCAAACGCACTTCTTGTGTGAAGACGTTTTGCTTGTTTTCCATGTAGGCGTACGAAACGTACTCGGGGAACCCTGGAATATGAGTGTCGTCGGCGAATAGGCCGGCGCTCAGCGTTGTATAGTCGTCGATCGCGTGAGTGATCCGTGTGAAGTACGACGTGTTGGAGACGAATTCGACCGCCCCCATGTCATAGTTTATCTTGAGCGCGGGCAGGACGAAGTTGTCCTTGTCGGTCTGCGGAAGCGACTGACCTTGCTTGTAGACGTTCTCCGACGGGTCTGAGATCGTATCCCAGAAGGCGTAGGTGTCGTTGAGTTTGACGTCCTGATAGATGACCGACGGGCTGATCCTCAGGTTCTCGGTCGGCGCCCAGGTCAGCGCGCCGCGCATGACGACGGCGTCCTGGGAGTTCGAATCCTTGTCGATGACCTTGCCGGTCTGCCAGTCGATGCGGTCAATGAACCCGCCCTCGTGACGTACCGAGGCGCTGACCCGGAAGCCGAGCTTGTCGGCGATGATCGGGCCGCCGGTGGCGACGCCGATATCGGCGCTGGGCGAGCCGCTCTTGGTGGCGGCGACTTCGGCCCGACCATAGGTGCTGAAGTCGGTCAGGCTGGGATCGGGCGTGATGAACCGCACCGTGCCGCCTTGGGAGCCGGCGCCGAACAAGGTGCCTTGCGGGCCGCGCAGAACTTCCACACGGGCGAGGTCGAAGAGTTGCGGATAGGCGTTGGTCGAAGAGTAGCCAACCGAGCGGGTCTGGATGGGCGTGTCGTCGATATAGATGCCGGTGGTGCCGGCCCCAATGTCGGAACTGATGCCGCGGATCGAAATGCTCGCCTGCGTGCCGAAGCCGTTTCGGGTCAAGTTGACGCCAGGCGAGAGCCGGGTGAGGTCGTCGATGGACTTGACGCTCTTATTGTCCAGGGTCTCCTGCGTGAACGCGGTGGCGCTGATGGCCACCTTGCTCAGCGACTGCTCCTGACGCGTCGCCGTGACGACGATCTCGCTGATCTCCGTCCCTCGATTTTTTTCCGTCGCCTCGGCCCCCTGAGCGGCGCTGGCGAGCGCGATTAAGGGGATAACTGCGCATCCGAATAGTTGCGCTTTTAGTCGACTGACTGGTTTCACGACGCACCCTCCCGATTTTGTCGAGCGCAGCCTGTGATCACAATAGAAACGCTGTCAAGCATCGTGCCTGTTAGTGAGGGTTTGGACGTGATTTTGCCGGCAAGCGCGGCGTTAGTGCAGCGGAGGCGCAAGTATTGGGCATATATGTCAAGGTGAAGTCGGGCCTGCCGGCGTGGCGCAGCCTCTTTGACTGGCCGGCGCCGCGGCGGCGCCAAGCGCTCGTCGCCAGTCAAGCGGTCCTAACTGAGATCACTTGACTGGCGGGCGTTACGTCTGGTCGGCAGGCGTCATTTGCGATCGGCGACGCCGTCGCGGCGATACACGACCTGGCCGTCGAAGATCGTTTGATCCACCACGAGGTCGGCGCCGCTGCTGGGGGGCTTGGCGAAGATGTCGTCAGCCAGGATGACGACGTCGGCCAGTTTCCCGACTTCGAGCGAACCGAGGCGCTTATCCTCGAAGATCGTGTAGGCGCCGTCGCGCGTATAACCGTCGAGGATTTCGGTCAGGGTCAGCTTCTGGTCCGGGATCGGCTTGTTTTCGAGCCGATTGAGCGCCACGGACATCGCATAGCCGGGGTTCAAGGAGACGACCGGCCAATCGCTGCCAAGCGCGAGCCGACCGCCAGCGTCCTTGATGCTCTTCCAGGGGAAGCCCCAGGCCGATCTCTCATAGCCAAGATAGCGCCACCGTTGGCCACGGTGCTGGGGATCGTTCATGCCTCCGGCGTGGGCCGTCTGGAAGGAAGCGATGACGCCCAAGGCGGCGAACCGCGGGATGTCGGCCGGATCGACGCTTTCCATGTGCTCGATCTTGTGGCGGCGGCCCCTCGCAGGCGCGGGGTTCGCCGTCTCGGCGACCTGGTAGCCGTCGAGCGCCATCCTGACGGCGCGATCTCCGAGGGCGTGCGTCATGATCTGCCAGCCCCGGCGGTCCATCATCGAGATGGCCCGGTTCAATTCGGCGGGGGTGTAGTTGGTCTCGCCCACGCCCGGCTCATCGGCATAGGGCTTCAGCATGGCGGCGGTGTGGGACTCGATGACCCCGTCCATCATGATCTTCACCATGTTGACGGTCATGAGCTCGTTGTCGGGGTAGGTGCGCCTGATCCCCTCGAACACATCGGCGTCTTGCTCGGAGAAGGTGAAGACGTCAGGGAACCCTAGGCCTGGCCGGAACTCCGTGGGCGACCCGGGGGTCAGCCAAAGCGCGTTGTGAATTCGAAGTTTCAGTTCCCCGCGCCGACGCATTCCGTCGTAGATCGCCAGCTCCGGCGGATGGCCGACATTGACGATTGTCGTGACGCCCGCCTTGTGAGCCTCGTCCGTCGCTTCGCGGACCATGCGCTCCAGGTCGGCGGTCGTCTGAACGGGAAGGGCCCGTTGGACCAGGCTTTGAGCGGTTTCCAGAAACACTCCGGTCGGCTCGCCCGTTACGGGGTCGTGGGCGATTTCACCGCCGGCGGGCGAGGGCGTGTCCTTGGTGATCCCGGCCAGTTTCATCGCCTTGGTGTTGGCCAGCATGCTGTGGCCGTCGCCGGCCATGAGCAGGACAGGTTTGTCGCCGGTCATCGGATCAAGATCATGTCGCGTGAAGTCCGCATAGAAGCCGCCGCCACGGATCCAGGTGAGCTCCGGGTGGGCCGCGATAAACTCGCCCACGACTTTCTGAAGTTGAGCGGCGTTGCGGACGCCGGACAAGTTCGGGCCTTCCAGCCCCTCGGCGCCGGCCAGCATGTGGACGTGTGAATCGATGAACCCCGGCAGGACCGAGTGGCCTTGGGCGTTGATCACGCGGGTCTTCGCGCCTTGGAGCTTTTCGATCTCCTTGTCCGTCCCGGTCGCCACGATCCGGTTGCCGCGCACGGCAAGCGCACTGACCATCTTGTGGGAGGCGTCGGCCGTATAGACCTTGCCGTTGACGACGATGAGGTCCGCCGACGGCGGCGCCGCGGCCATCAGGCCTAGGGCGACGGCCAAGCCTATGCCAGCGCCCAGGGCGCGCTTTGCGGGAAGCATGTTCGATCCTTACCAGTCAGGCCAAGCGTTGGGGGATCTGATATCGCAGATATGCGGATGTCAATTTGTGATTGTGGTGGCCGGCCGCCGTCGCTCGGGGCGCCTCTGTTGAAGCAACGGTTCTCAATGAAAGTGCAACTTCCAACAGGGCGCGCGAGCGTCCAGACGATGGGTTGCTCGATCGTGATCACAGAGCTTTCGGGCGCTAGCTCGATCTGACGTCAGGCCGGCGCGCCGTCTTCATCGCGGCCTTGCCGGCCTTGGTCGCACGCTGATCGAGTCTGTCGCCGGGGCGTGATTGATCCAGGCGCGTAATCGCGCTGGACGGGCCAAAGATGACGACACCCCTGAACCGCCGTTCGATGCTCGAGCGGTGGCGGCTTGGACTGGGAACGGCGCTGCTTTGCGCGCTGGTCTCCACGCCCGCCGCGGCCTGGAAACCCAAGACCCACATCTATCTGGCCGAGCAGGTGAGGGTGGACGCCGTCGACGACGGCAAGGTGACCATCTACGAGACGGACTACGAGACCGGGAAGATCCTCGCGCCCCTCGGCGCCTTCGAGGTCAATCCCGCGATCCTCGCGGCCCTGCGTCAGAAGCCGGAGCAGTTTCGCGCCGGGGTCGTCGGCCCCGACGCCTATCCCGACATCCTGACGGGCCAGCAACTCATCCACCCAGGTACGAACAAGAGCCTGCTGGGGGATCCGGAGAAGGGCGAACTGCCCAGCGCCGCGGGGACGGATGCTTGGCTGACCCACCTCTGGCGCAAGGCCTATGGGCCCAAGAGCGCGGCCCAGCAGCAACTGGAGGAGAGCGAGGCCGCCAAGATCCTGAGGCTGGCCCGCAACGACACGCCGGAGATCCGCGCCTTCGTCGCCGGCTACATCACCCACGCCGCCGGCGACATGTTCATGCACACGTTCGTCAACTACTACACGGGCGGCGACTTCGCGATCAGCCCCGATCCTAGGAACGCGCTCAAGCACATCGTGCTGGAGGGCTATGTCGGCAAGCGCACCCCGAGCTTCTCGACGCGCGCCAGCATCGACGGCGTCGACGGCTTCATCTACCGCGAGATGGTGCGTGGTTCGCCAGGTTCGGTGCTGGACCAGCGGCTGCTGCAAGGGCCCGGCGACAAGGCCTCGATCCCGGCGATCTTCTCCCAGCTTCGCAACGGTTTGCAGCGGGACGTCGACACCTATGACCGTGAGCGAATGTCGCGCTCGGGTCCCGCGCGCCTGGCCTACGCCGCGGCCAACGGGCCGGAAGCTGAGTACAAGAAGGCCTGGATCGAGGACATCGACAACGGCTTGCGCGCCTGGCCGCAGGTCTCGCACCAGATCGCCTTGGCGATCGTCTACGGCGACTCCGACCCGAGCCGGGCCAAGGAGATCGCCACGAAGTACCTGGAAGATCACCTGATCAGCATGGCCGGAGCGCCGGACTTCGCGATCGCGACCGTGGTCTTCATCCGAAAGGTGATGTCCAGCATCCTGCCCAAGGTGTTGACCGACGCGATCAGCGAGCTCACCAAGCAGCCCCTGGAGTGGATGATCAAGAAGTCCACCGGCAGGACGCTCGACGAGTGGTCGGCCTATATCAACGCCCCGGAGGTGAACTTCGACCCGGTCATGAATGCGCCGGGCGGCGGCTATGGCGGCCAGCGCGAGACCCTGATCAGCCTCACCGACTTTAACCGCAAGGTCCTGAAGATCGACGACCCAGCCAATCAGTTTCCCGATCGGCGCTTCAAGATCGAGGACTTCCCGCCGGCCTTCAACACCGTCCAGATGACCAAGATCGCCTTCCTGAGCGAGAAGGGGACGAAGGACCTGCTCGCCGCGCTCAAGGCCAAGGGCGTGAATGTCCCGGCCATGCCGACCGCGCCGGGGAAGTATGAGAGCGCGATGCTCGGCTTCCTCAATTCGATGGACGGCGGCAACCGCTGGCAGGGAACGAGCGAGAAGGGCGGGGCGCTGTCCGGCTCGGCTTTCTTCCTGGCGCGTGGCGACGCCGGAGGTTGGCGTCACCTGTTCCTGAAACAGATCGGCGAGCGTGAGAACTGGACCAAGAACGCCGCGCCCGAGAAGGCCGCGACCGCGCCGCTGGACGACACCGGCTTCAACCCCGTCCAACTCTGGGCGGTGCGCCTGGACGAGGTCGCCTATGGCGCGGTGGACGGCAAGACCCGCAACGTCGTCGTCACCGCGACCTTCCGCAACGACACCACGCAAACCCTGCCCTTCAGCGACAAGCAGGTCCGCACGGTCCTTGGGCGAAAGGACGGCGTCGAGGTTTCGTTGCTGCGGATGGGATATGTCCATCAGACCGAGGACGCGTTGCCGCCCTGGCACTATCTGGCCAATACGCCGATCCCGCCCAAGGGCCGGATCACGGCGCGCTTCGTCTACGAGGTTGGTGACAACAGCGCCCAGCAGCAGGTCCATATGTGGACCGTCACGCAGCAACTGCCCAGGCTCGAGGGGCTGAAGATCAAATATGTCGACGGCAAATCCGTCCGGATCCCGCTGCCCACCCTGGGCGCCGGCGGCCGTATCGAAGCGCCGGCCGAGTCCCTGCCCGAGATCAGGGGCGGCGGCCTCGGCGGGGCGTTCACCTTGGCCGGACGCATGTCTTACCGTGTCGACGCAGCCGGTCGTCGCGGCGGGCCGACCGCGCCCATCGAAGTGGCTTTGACGGCTCGCAACAACACCGAGAAGTCGATGAGCCTTCAGACGGCCTACAACACCTTCGTGCTGATCGGGTCTGACGGCGTCGAATACGAAACCGACGGCAACAACTATGGCCGTTCCGGCGCGGACGCGATGAAGCGGGGCCGGCCCCTGCAACGAAACGAGCAGGCCGTCCTGACCTTGGTGTTCCCAAGGCCGCCGGCCGGCGTGACACCAGCCCGGCTGCTGGTGAAGAGCCAGGACGCTCCAATGGCGGAGTTCTATCTTGCCGGCGCGCCGTTGAAGCGGCCGACCTATGCGCCCCTGCCGCAGGCCCCCGGCGGCGTGGCGGCCGGCCAGGTCGTAAAACTGAACACGTTCCAAGTGCGCCTGATCTCGCTGAACCGAGGCGACGATGGCGACTGGGAAGCCGTGGTCGGGTTCAAGGTCGATTCCGGATTGATGAAGAAGATCGTGGAGTCGGACATCGACATCTCGATCTCCGACGCGAACGGCGAGGCGCGCCACGCCCTGGGCAACTTCTACCTGGCCGACGATCTGAGCCGGAAGCCATATCTGGCGACCCTGATGCTCGTGCCGCCGCTGGAAATGCGGGTGCGCGTCTGGTTCCCGGAATCCGCCAGCCTGAAGCCTGATCGCTACAACATGTACGAGAGCTACGGGATTTCGAAGGGTGGGCCGATCTCCGCCGCGTTCGTGGCGGGCGCCGATCGATGAGCGCCTATGGCAGGGGCGGCGGCTTAGTCCGCCGTCCGCATCGGCAGCTCGAAGGCGTCGATCACTGTCGGGTCCGCTTGCCCAAGCGCGAACCATTCTGCGGACAGGTCGTGCGAGAGTAGCCTTAGCCAGTAGGCTTGGGCTGCGTCAGGCAAGGCTACGTCGTAGGTGCGAAAGCGGGCGGCGATGGGGGCGAACATGACGTCGGCGGCGCAGAAGTCGCCAAACAGCCAGCCGCCGCCTGCTCGGCTCCATATGTCCGCGACGCGAGCGATATCGGCTTCGACCTCAGGCGAGATCGTCGCGGTCCGGTTTCGCGCCCGGGTGTTGCAGGGCATCGCGGCCCGGAGCGCGTTCAAGCCGGAGTGGACCTCGCCCGCATAGCTTCGCGCCCGGGCGCGATCGCGCGGGGCGGTGGGCCAAATTCGAGGGCGCAGCTCGTAGAGATGCTCGGTGATCGCCAGCGTGTCCCATATGGCCGCGCCCTCAGCGATCAGGACCGGGGCCAGGCCGGTCTCGCCCCCCATGGACATCACCCGCTGGCGCGCGCCGGGGCTGTAGAGTTCAACGGTGGTCTCGACGAACGGCAGGCCGGTGAGCCGCAACAGCATCCAGGCTCTCATCGACCAGGATGAGTAGTTCTTGGAGCCGATCACGAGCTCAATCACGCCGGCCTCCGTCGCGGATCACCGGGGCGTCAGCAGCTGCCGCTGCGATAGAGCTCCGACATGTGCTCCAGCCTCTTTTGCTCGGGCGGGGCCGGCTTGGGTCCAGCCGAGGGCTCGGCGGCGGCCGGCGCCTGGGCGGCGCTGCTTTGAATGCTCTGCAGCGCGCCGTTCAACGCATACTGCGTCATCCCGCCTCCGAGCTTGCCGCCAAGCAGGGACGGGGCGGCGGAAAGCGCGCTGCCGGCGATTCCGCCAAGGACGCCCTTGGCCATGCGGCCACGGCTCTCCCGCTTCGCCTGCTCGTCTTGCGCGGTCTGGACCGCGCCGTTCAAGGCGTTGATTTCCGTTCGTAGCTGATCGCAGGTCATCTCGCTGTCGCCTGCGCGAATGACTTCATAGGGCTTGGCCGCGCCGGCGACGCCGGGAGCGGCGAGCGACAACAGCAGTACGGAGACAATCGTCTTCATTTCACGAGCCTTGCTGGAATGAGCGCTGCTCACGAGGGGGCCGCGCGCTTCCGCAGTCCGGAAGCGATCACAGCAATAGGCGCCCGGCCTGCGTCGTGCGGGCGCGCGTCGACGAGCTCGGCATTCTCCGCGTTCAAAATGTCAGAACGCCCGCGGCGATGGCGGAGTCTCGCCAAATCTCGCGCGCCCGAGCTCTTGCGGCCGGCCTTGGCGTGGCCGCCAAAGTCGAGCTAAGATGTATACAATCTTCAGAAATAGAAGGTGAGGGACGGAATGCTGAGGTCGCAGTGGTTCGGCGCCATGGCCGTTGTCGTGGGGGTGACGGCGCTTGCGGCCGGCGTCTCGTCAGGGATCGCCCAACAGCCTGCCGGGGCGCCGGCGGCGGGACCGCCCGGCGGAGGCCCGCTCGCGGCCTCGCGGGAGGTGTTCACTCAGAACTGCGTCGCCTGTCATGGCGCCGACCTCGCTGGCGGCCGGGCGCCGAGTTTGTTCGACGAGCGGCGCATGGAGGGGCGCACCGACGAGCAACTGCGCGCCACGATCAGCAAGGGCCTGCCCGACACCGAGATGCCGGCGTTTGGCGAAGCCCTCTCCGAGGAACAGATCTGGCAGTTGGTCGCCTACGTCCGCGTCGAAGGCGCGAACGTGAAGGGCGCGCCCCGCTTTGTTCCATCGCCCGTCGACCAGGTCGTCAAAAGCGAGAAGCAGGACTTCCGCATCGAGGTGCTCACCGCCGGCCTGGACGTGCCCTGGGGCCTGGCCTTTCTGCCTGACGGACGGCTCTTGGTCACCGAGCGGACCGGGCGGCTGCGGATCATCCAGAACGGCAAGCTCCAGCCCGAGCCGGTGACGGGCACGCCGCGGGTGTGGGCCCGGCAGGACGGGGGCATGCTCGACGTGGCGGTGCACCCGAACTACGCCAAGAACGGCTGGATCTATCTGGCCTATACCGAGGCCATGCCCGGCTGGACGCCGCCGCCGACGCCGGCCGGCGTAACGCTCGCGCGGCCTCCGAGCCCGCCGTCGATGACGGTCCTGGTGCGCGGCAAGCTCAACAGCCGCAACGAGTGGGTGCAGTCGCAGGAGATCTTCCGGGCGCCCTATTCGCTCTACACCTCAAGCGGCGCGCACTACGGCCTGCGCATGCTGTTCGATCGGGAGGGGCATCTTTTCTATTCGCTCGGGGAGCGAGGGGAGATGGCGAACGCCCAGAACCTGAGCACGCCGCTCGGCAAGATCCACCGCATCAACGACGACGGCTCGGTGCCGAAGGACAATCCCTTCGTGAACACCCCAGGCGCCGTGCCGACGATCTGGAGTTACGGGCACCGCAATCCACAGGGCTTGGCCTTCGATCCGGTGACAGGGCTGCTGTGGTCGTCCGAACATGGCCCCACCGCCGGGGACGAGATCAACATCGTCGAGAAGGGCAAGAACTACGGCTGGGGCGTCATCACCGCGGGCGTGCAGCGCGGGCTGACCAAGCGCAGCGAGCCGGGGATGGAACAGCCCATCGTCTACTACACCCCGACGATCGCCCCGAGCGGCGTCTCGTTCTACGCGGGCGACCGCTACCCAGGCTGGAAGAACAACCTCTTCGTCGCCGCGCTGGCGGGGCAACACCTGCGGCGCCTGGAGATCAAGGGACGCGAGGTGGTTCACCAGGAGGTGCTGTTCGGAGAATACGGCCGCACCCGCGCCGTCATCACCGGACCTGACGGTCTGTTGTACGCGCTGTTGCAGAACCCGACGGGGGCGGGCACCGGCCTGAGCTTGTCGGCGGCCACGCCCGGCATGGTCATCCGCCTGAACCCGCTGGCCGGGCGAAAGCCGTAGGCCACGCCTCAAGACTGGCGCTGGAGGCGTTTCACCTCCAACGCCGCTTGCTCAGAATTCCTGACTGATCGCGAGCCGTGCCCGCAGGCCCGGTGACGGAAAGCCGATCGCGGCCTCGTAGTCGTTGTCCAGCACGTTATCGATCGAGAGCCGGGCGATGGTTTGCGGATGGATGGTGAGCGCCGCATCAGTGGACACCACGGAATAACCGTCGAGGCGGCGCGGGCCGACCGGGATGGCGTAGTCCTTGCGCGGCCCGACATAGCTGTGACGGGCGGTCAGCAGCAGGGCCTCGTGCGGCCGCCACGACAGGGACGACGCCGTGCGCCAGGTCGGGCGGCTGAGCAGCTGTTCGCCGGTGTCGTCGTCCTGGGTGTCGGCGTAGGTCGCCTGGATCGCCGCGGCCAAGGTTGGGCTCAGGGCCCAGGTCAGCGCGGCCGACGCGCCTTGCGACACCACCAGCTTGCGGTTCTGCAACTGCGGCGGCGGGCCCGGCACGAAGTCGATCAGGTCGGTGTAACGCGCGTGGAAGACGGTGAGCGTGGCGACCGAGCCCTCCGCAATCGTCCACTCGACGCTGGCCTCGGCGGCCCGGCTCTTCTCCGGCCGCAGCGTCGGATTGCCGACGAACGGGTTGCCGAGGGCGTAGAAGCTGGGCGCCTTGTAACCCGTGCCGCCGGAGGCGCGGAGCACCAGCGGCGCGCCGGGAACCGCGTAACGCAGGCCCGCCCTGGCCGTGACTTCGCGCTCCAGGCCTTCAGGATCGTCGACCCGCACACCGGCGTTGAGGTCGAGGCCGCCGGCGGAGCGGCCGACCTCGGCGAACGCGGCCAGGCTCGTCCGCTCCAGCTTGAAGCCGGTGGGCATGTGGAACCCGAAGAAATCCATGAACCCGTCCGACCGGCCGTCCTCGACCTGCGCCTCCAGTCCCGCAGCCCCGGCCCAGTTTCCGCCGTTCACCCGAGCGCCAAGACCGGCCGATAGACGTTCATAGCGCGACCGATCCTCTCCGGCGGGAACCCCGAAGTCGTCAAACGCCGAGGGCGCTACGCCCGGGGTCACGACGGAGTCCCGCCGCGCCAGGTAGGCGGCGTCGGCGACGATGCGCAGGCGGCCGAGCTCCATAATCGGGGCCCTGAGACCGACCAGGGTTTCGCGGCCCTCTCGGGTTTCGAGCTCTGTCAGGGTCGCGAAACGCGGGCCGCCGCTGCTGTCGGGAAAGCTGTGGGCGCGGTTTCTGGAGATCTTGAAGACCAGCCGCGCGCTCTCGGGGCTTTCGTCCGCCGCCGCCTTGCCGGTCACCGACCAGGTGCGGAACTTCGACCCCGAATAGACCGATCCATCATCGCTCACCGCCGCGGTGAGGGAGCCGCCGAAGCTTCCAGCCAGCGGGCCGCGCCAGCCGAGCGCGACCGCGTAGTCCTGGTCCGAGCCGAGCGCGGCGCTGGTGGTGAACCGATGGTCGGGAGCCCCGCCGGGCACGATGAGATTGATCACTCCGGCCAGGGCGCCGGAGCCGTAGAGGCTGGAGAGAGGGCCGGCGACCACCTCGACCCGCTCGATCCCGGCGACGTCGAGTTCAGAGACGTTCACCGCGCCGCCGCGGCTGTTTGTGGTCGCCGTCAGCGGCACTCCGTCGAGCTGTACGACGGTGAAGTTCGGATCTGCGCCCCGCAGGAAGATCGAGGAAACGCCGCTGCGGCCGCCGGGGGCCTGAACATGGATGTCGGATACGCCCGACAGGGCGTCCGCCACGCTTTGCCGTGCCGCGAGCGGCTCACCCTCGATCACAGCGAGGGCGTAGGGGGAGGCCGCGGCGGCGCCGACCCGCGAGGCGGTGACCACGACGGAATCGACGGAGGCCGGTGTCTGGGCGGCCGCATAGCCAGGCCAGATCGTGGCCGCGCCCAGGCACAGAAGGCGACGCATACTCATGGAAACTTACTCTCGTTGTTGGATCTGACACGCGGCGCCCACAGCCGCCACGTGGCCCAGGCGGCGGCCGGTAGACCGGCCAAGCCAAGGAAGATGAACAGGAAGACGCCAGTGGAGGCGGCGGCTGCGCCGGTCGCCGCATAGGCGGCGGCGACGCCGGTATTGGCGATCACCGTGGCCGCCAGGAACGGCAGCCTGGGCATCCGCGCCGCGCCGGCGGCCAGCACGCTGGCCTCAGCCAGCACCGGGACGGCTCTCATTATGATCAGAGCGGTGGGGCCGATCGTGTCGGAGAGCCGGCTGGCCCTGTCGAGTTCGTCCTGTCCAACCAAGCGGACCGCCGCGAACCGACCGGCGCTGGCGCCCAGGGCGTAGCCGAACAGGCTGCCGAGGTTGAGGCCGATCCAGATCACCAGGGTTCCAGCCCCAAAGCCGAACACCCCGCCGGCGAAGGCGCTCACCAGGCTCGATGGCACCGGCAGCACGACGTCGCCGGCCAGGAGGCCGATCACAATGAGGCCGCTGAGCCAGGGTCGGTCGCCGGCGGCGCTGAAGGCGCGCGTCAGCGTTTCGGCGATGGGCGCTTCCAGGATAACGAAGGGTACGATGATAGCGGCCAGCAGCAGGGTGGCGAGGGCGATCCATCGCAAGGTGCGGAGCCGTGAGGCAGGACGGCTCTCGCTGTTGTTGTCTAGCGCCACTTCCCCCTCCATAAAGCACACTGTATACAGAATCACCGCCGATCACCCATACAGGCGGATGAGGAAACGGGGAAGCGGCGTGAGTCTTCGCAAAGTTATGCTGGCCGGTCTAACGACGGCGGCGTTCATTATTCCAGTGGCCGTGCTCGGCCAAACGGGCGCGCTCAATCTGTTGAGCTCCCCGGCCAATCGGCCGTGGCCTGCGCCCGTGCATCCTGACGGGCAAGGCCAGGTCGCGGCGCTGTCGCCGCAAGACGCGCTGAAGACCTTCCACATGCCGCCCGGATACCGCCTGGAACTGGTGGCGGCCGAGCCGCTGGTTCAGAACCCGATCCTCGTGGAGTTCGACGGCGACGGCCGTCTGTGGGTGTTGGAGATGCAGGGCTTCGCGATCAACGACGCGATGGACAACTCCTTCGAGCCCATCAACAACCTGGTCATTCTCGAAGACACCAACCAGGACGGCGTTTTCGACAAGCGCACCGTCTTCATGGACAAGCTGGTGATGCCGAGGGCCTTCAAGATCCTCGACAAGAACTGCGCCCTGGTCGGAGAGCCGCCGAACCTCTGGAAGGCGTGCGACACCAACGGCGACCTGAAGTTCGACACCAAGGAGTTGCTCGACAAATCCTTCTCCACCCTTGGCGTGGTCGAACATGGCGCCAACGGCCTGTTCTGGGGGATGGACAACCGGATCTACGTCGCCGAGCACACCTACGATCTGGAGTTCAAGAGCGGCAAGTTCGAGGTCGTGCCGGGCCTGAACCGCGGGCAATGGGGCGTGACCCAGGACGATGGCGGGCGGATCTATCGCAACGTCAACACCGATCCGCTGTTCGTCGACTACGTCTCTCCCCGCTATTTCGCCCGCAATCCCGATCTGGTGCGGACCGCCGGGCTCTATGAATCTCTGGTTCGCCAGGAGGACACCAAGCTCTGGCCGGTCCGGCCTACTCTCGGGCTCAATCGCGGCTACCGCACCGACATTTTCCGTCCCGACGGCACCGCCAGCTACTATGGCGGGGTCTCCTCGCCGCTGATCTATCGCGGCGACCGCCTGCCGAAGGAGCTCAACGGCCAGGCCTTCGTGGTCGATGGCCCGACCAACCTGGTCCACCTGCTCAAGCTTGAGGACGACGGCGCCGGCCGCCTGAAGGCCACCGACTACTATCCGCGTGGGGAGCTCCTGGCCTCGACCGACGAGCGGTTCCGGCCGGTGGCGATGACCACGGGCTGGGACGGCGCGCTCTACATCACCGACATGTACCGCGGCGTCTCGCAGGACGGTCCGCTCCAGACCGACTACCTGAAGGACTACATCGGCAAGAAGGGGCTGGCGAAGGACATCAACCGGGGCCGGATCTATCGCATCGTCAAGGACGGCATGGTCTTGGACAAGAAGCCGTCCATGAGCGGGGAGACGTCGGCGCAGTTGGTGGAGCACCTCTCGCACCCCAGCGGCTGGTGGCGCGACACCGCCCAGCAGCTGCTCATTCAACGCGCCGACAAGTCCGTCGTGCCGGCGTTGAAGCGGCAGGCGTTGAAAGCTCCCGATTGGCGCACGCGCATTCAGGCGCTCTGGACCCTCAACGGGCTGGACGCGATGGACGCCAAGCTGGTGACCGCCGCGCTCGACGACGCCCGCCCGGACGTCCGCGCCGCCGCCGTGAGGATGGCCGAGCCCCTTATCGGCAAGCCCGGTCCCGTCCGCACCGCGCTGCTGCGCAAGATTGACGATCCGAGCTGGTTCGTGCGCCGCCAGCTGGCGGCCAGCCTGGGCGAACTGCCGAAGGACGCCAAGCTTGAGCCGATCGTGGCCATGCTGCAGCGCTATGGCGACGACCCTGTCACCGTCGACGCCGCGATCAGCGGGCTGAGCGACCAGGAGGGCGCGGCCTTGGCCGGCCTTCTGCGGACGGCCAATCCGAGCCGCGACGCGATCGCCATGCTGGCCGGCGCCGCCAGCAAGAGCCGTGACCCGGCGCAGGTTCAGTCGCTGCTGGCCCTGGCGAGCGACGGCGCGCGCGCCGAGCCCATTCGGATCGCCCTGATGGAAGGGATGAGCATGGGACTGCAAGGCGGCGATGGACGCGGTGGCGCCGGCAATGCGGTCGTCGGCGGCCGCGCCGGATCGGCGGTCCCCGGCGCCATGGGCCGCAGGTCCTCGGCGAAGGAAATGGAAATCGCCGCCGTGCCCACCTCGCTCATCGCCCTGGCGGCCTCGAGCGGACCAGCCGCGGAAACCGCCCAGCAGCTGACGGCCAGCCTGCGTTGGCCGGGCAAGCCCCAGGCGCCGGCGGCGACGCCGCTGACGCCGGACGAGCAACGGCTGTTCGCTGCCGGAAAGGAGATCTACGACGGCACCTGCGTCGCCTGCCACTCCCCCGATGGACGCGGGGTGGAGCGTGTCGGAGCGCCGTTGGCCGGATCTGCCCACGTCAATGCGGCGGGGGATGCGACGACCCGCATCCTGCTGAGCGGCAAGGAGGGCAAGATGGGCTTGATGCCGCCGCTCGGCGCGGGCATGAGCGATGAGGAACTCGCCTCGCTGCTCACCTATGTCCGCCGCGCCTGGGGCAATACCGGCGCGCCGGTGGTTCCCGCGGCGGTCAAGGAGACGCGTCAGGCCTATGCGCACCGGGATACGCCGTGGACGGACGAGGATCTTGCTATCCGTCGGCGTTGATGACTGAAGCGCGGCCCGGTGAGCCGGGCGCCGCACCACGACGCCAGCCCGGCGTCGTGGTGCGCGGCCTCAGCGTCAGCTACGGCGACGTGGTCGCTGTCTCGGGCGTCGACTTCCAGATCGAGAAGGGTGAGGTGCTCGGTCTTCTGGGGCCGAACGGCGCGGGCAAGTCGACGATCATCGACGCGATCACCGGCCTGCGGGCGCCCAGCGCCGGCGCGATTGAAATCTGCGGCGTCGACCTGCTGCGCCGTCCCGCCGACGCCAAGCGCAAGATCGGCTTGTCGATGCAGACCACTGGCCTGCCCGCGGCGATCACGCCGCGCGAGGCGCTGGAAGCCTTCGCCCGGCTCTACGGGGTGGAGGCGCGGGTGGGTGAACTGGAGGCGCGCTTTGGCCTGGAGGCGAAGTCCGGCGCACGGGTCGCCACCCTGTCCGGGGGACAAAAGCAGCGGCTCGCCCTGGCCCTGGCCTTCGTCAACGATCCCGAGCTGCTGGTCCTGGACGAACCCACGGCGGGCCTCGACCCGGCCAGCCGGCGCGAACTCCACGGCTACATCGGCGGGTTGAAGCGCGAGGGGCGGGCGGTGCTGATCGCCACCCATGACATGGACGAGGCCTATCGTCTGTGCGACCGGCTGATCATCCTGCACCAGGGCCAGATTGTTGCGCAGGGCGCGCCTGGCGCGCTGGCCGCCAGGGTCGGGGCGGCCATGCGGGTGGAGGTGCATGCCGGCACACCCGTTCAAGCCGAGTGGCTGAGCGCCGAGCCGTTGTTCGATCATCTCGTGGTCGACGGTTTCACCGTCAGCTTCTCGACCGCCAATCTCGAGGCCGCCCTGGCGCGCCTGATGGCCGTCCTTAGCCTGCAGGCGGTGGAGGTCGTCAGCCTGCGGGCGTCGCGCGCCAGCCTGGAAGACATCATCGCCGAACTCGTCCAGCGGCCGGGGCTGGAATGACCGCGATGCAAGCGCTTGTAAGCCAGACTGGCCTGGCGTTGCGGCTGGCGTTCCGCAACCCGATGGGGCTGCTCTACGGCTTCCTGTTTCCGCTGATCTTCCTGGCGGCGTTCTGGGCGCTCTACCGCTACGAGGAGGTCCCGCTCGCCCTTCACATGGGCGAGCTGCTCACCGTCACGGTGCTGGGCGGGGCCTGTTTCGGCCTGGCCACGACCCTGGTCAGCGAGCGGGAGCTGGGGGTTTGGCGGCGCTACCGGGCCACGCCGACGCCGACCTGGGTCTTCGTCACCGCCATCCTGATCAGCCGCTACCTGCTGATCGCGGCGGCGGCGCTGTTGCAGCTGCTCGTCGCGTTCGTCGTCGGCATGCCTGTCCCGACGGATCCGGCCGGCCTGTTCGTGGCCTTCACCTTTGTGACCATCGCCTTCCTGAGCGTGGGGTTGGTCATCGCCTTGTTGGCCGACAACGTGCCGGCGGTGCAGGCGCTCGGCCAGTGCATCTTCCTGCCGATGCTGATGATCGGCGGGGTGGCCGTGCGGCTCTCCGCCCTGCCGGACTGGGCCCTGCACGTGTCGGCCTTCTTGCCTGGCCGATACGCGGTCGCCGCGATCCAGAGCTGCGTGACCGGGGGCGGTCTTGGGGATCGAGGGTTCGACCTCTTCGCCCTCCTGGCCATCGGGCTGGCCGGGTTCATCGCCGGCGTGACCCTATTCCGCTGGGAGCCGAGCGGGCGGCGTGAGCGCCGGACTAACCTGATCGCCGCGGTCGCGGCGGTCAGCGGTTGGGTGCTGGTCGGCCTGCTGGCGCACGCCCAGGGCCGCATCGCTGCACCCGTGACTGTGCTGGAGGATGTCGGGAGCGTCAGCGACTACGTGGCCCCGCGCGTGGCGACGGCGCGACCGGATACGCCGAGCGATGTCGTTGCGTCGAGCGCCAGCACGGTGGCTTCTGAGGCGGCCCCACACGTCGCGGCGCCTGAACAAGGGATCTCTCGCCCAGAACCCGCGCCTGCGGTCAGACCCGCGCCGACGTCCTGGCGGGAGGTGACGCCCGCCGACTTCGATCAGGTCGCCTTCGATCGCCTGCCGTCGGACGACGGCCTTGTGGCCCCCGTCGCGCGAGACGGGCAGGAACCGGACCTGGCGGCCGTGGATCAGTTGGAGCGTGTTCGCGCAGCGCTGCCGAGCTGGCCGCCGGGGCGGGTGGCTGATCCGGTGCAGCGGGTTCGCAACCTGCTGTACGTGGCCGCTGTTCCCGACCTGCTGCAGATGGGCGAGATCGAGCGGTTCCTGCCGGCGATCGTTCTGGAGCGCCTATCGGCGGAGTTCAGCAGGGACGAGCTCGCCCGCATCCTCTTCTGGATCGCGACCCATCCGCTGGAGGGCGAAGACTCCGCGATCGGGCAGCTCGAGACGGCCGGTTTGCCGGGCGTCAGCGGGCCGACCCGCGCGGTGCGCGGCCGCGCCATGCTCTACGCCTTCAAGCTGCTGGGTCGCCTGACCGGTCAGCTTCCCGCGAGGCCGGACACGCCCGCGCCGGACGCGGCGGCCCAGCCTTAGAAGCCTGGGACCTTCTACGGCTGCGCGCTCGCGAAGCTCGAGAACTTCTCGGGGTCCTTGTAGTACATCCGCAGGTGCTCGATCACGGCGGCCTCGGGGGGCGTGTCCGAGCGGCCGAGGATCACGTCGAGCAATTGGCGGTGGTGGTTCATGCGCCAGTGATGAACCTCATTGCTGACGTGTTCGAGCGCGGTGTGCGCGAACAGCACCGTGGCGAGCGAGTCCAGCGCCTTGGCGAGCTGAGGGTTTCCCGCCGCCTCCCAGATCGTGCGGTGAAGCTCCAGGTCGAGCGCGGCGGAGTCGATATCGGTGGAGCCGTCGGAGTTCTCCATCTGCTCGACCAGGCTGGTGAGCTTGGCCGCCAACGGCCGCGTCATGCGTGCGCGGCAGAGCTTGATCGCCTCGGCCTCGAGCACCACGCGAAGGCTGTTGATCTGCTGCACCTCCTCGTCGGAGAGCTCGGTGACGAACATGCCTCGCCGCTCGTGGCTCATGACCAGCCCGTGCTCGCGGAGCTGCATCAACGCTTCTCGGATGGGGATGCGGCTGATGTTGAATTCCCGCGCCAGCTGACTTTCGTTCAGTCGGGCGCCGGGCTTGTACTTGCCGCTCAGTATCGCCTGACGGACAAGATTATAGACGTATTGCTTCAGAGTTGTCGGCGTGCTCTCGCTGGATGCCTGAACAAGGGTCGCCACTATATGAACTCCTAGCTCCACGACTTGATATCCTGCTGGCTTATGCGGCGGAATAAAGTCGTAGGTTGCATTCAATGCTAGGGGCGGGCGCCCTGGCTCGCAAGTGTTGTGCAGCTGTGGCGCGTATATTTCTCCTGTTGAATGTACGAGGTGCGTGGGCGACGGACACTTGATCGCCGCCGCCGGATTTCTGATCAGCACGTGTACAGCGCGCCGATGAGCGGCCTGCGAGGTCATGGCTCAATTCGCGGCCGCTCCAGGTGACGTGGATCTACTGAGCTCTCGCCGCGCGCGGCGCCAAACAGGTCTGTTTGAGACTGCTAGAGGCGCCCGTCGCGCGCTCTAAACGCGCCGTTGACACCGACTATTTCGTATTTAGTATACAGATTTATCGGGGCTGGAGGCGCAGGTTTCGCCCTCGACGACCGGGCCGTCTGGCTTCGGGGGAGCGCGCCTAAGTTCATCGCAGACGTGGCCGTCGTGACGGCGGTGGTTGGCGGCAAAATAGCAGCGGGAACGCACCCGCGCGGAGGAAACGTGACGACCAGACGTGAACTGCTCGCGGCCGGAGCCGCCATCACCGCCGCTGCGTGGTCGGGGGAGGCGTTCGCACAGTCGCTGCCCCGCAAATCCAAGATGGGGATCGGGTCCGCCTCGCTCGGCGCCTACAGCCGTGGGCGGGAAGGGGCCGCCGACTCCGTGGCGGTCGTGGAATATTGCCGCTCGCTCGGCGCCGGAGGTCTGCAGTTCTCGCCGAGCGGCGACCTGGCGCGGGTTCGGCGGCGCCTGGAGGAGCTGGAGATGTGGGTGGAGGGCAACGCTCGGCTCCCTAGCCGGCTTTCGGACGACACCGCAGCGTTTGAGAAGTCGCTGCTCGACGCCAAGGCGGTCGGCGCCAGCGTCGTACGCGCGGTCAGCCGCTCACCGCAGGGCTTCAGCGGCCGTCGCTATGAGAGCTTCAAGTCGCTTGAGGAATTCGAGGCCTGGCAGGCGGAGGCCAATGCGATCGTCCTGAAATGCCTGCCGATCGCCGAGAAGATCGGCGTGAAGATCGCGCTGGAAAACCATAAGGACCGATTGGTCGACGATCACGTCGCCTTCTTGAAGGCCACGTCGAGCGAGTATCTCGGGGCGCTGGTCGACCCCGGCAATAACCTGGCTCTGCTCGAACAGCCGGTGGAGGTCTGCACCAAGCTGGCCCCCTACGCCTTGGCCTGTTCGATGAAGGACATGGGCGTGGCGCTTTATGAAGACGGCTTCCTGCTGTCGGAGGTCCTGTTCGGCGACGGGGTCGCCGACCAGGCGGCGCTGTTCAAAATTCTGAACAGCCACAACAAGATCAATCCGGTCGAGGAGCTGATCACCCGCGACCCGCTGAAGGTCCCGTGCCTGACCGACGCCTACTGGGTCAGCATGCCCAAGGACCGGAGGGCGCGCGATCAGGCCCGGCACATGGCGTGGGTCAGGACCAAGGCCAGCAAGCTGCCCTATGTCGACCAGCTGACGCCTGAAGGACGTCTCCAGGCCGAGGCCGACAATCACCGGCGGACTCTGGAATGGTGGACCGCCAAGGTCGGCTGAACGCCTGCGGGTCGGCAGGGGAGGGGAATGGGGCGATGAAGACGTTCGGCATGCGGTCAAACACAAGGCGCGCCTCGATCTTGCGCGGGCTTAGCGCCGTGCTTGTCGCCACAGTCCTGGCCTTGCCGGGTCTGGCGGCCGCTCAGGCTCGCTACACGGCTCGGATCACCGGAGACGTGGCGCAGCTCCGCGACGCTCGAACCGATACCGTCGTCTCGGTGCTGACCCCGGTGAGCAACGCATACGAGATGGTGGTCCGGGGACACAACGTCCTGCGCATGCCGATCAAGTCGGTCGACGACATGCGGGCGCGTCCGGGGCTGAACGGGATCCCGCTGCTCGCGCCCTTCGCCAACCGGCTCGACGAGACGGCGTTCTATGCGAACGGCCAGAAATACAACTTCGACATGGAACTGGGGAATGTCCGGGGGCCGGTTCCCATCCATGGCTACCTGACCGGCGCCAGCGCCTGGAAGGTGGTCGAGGTGAAGGCCGATGCGGGCGGCGCCTGGGTGACCAGCAAGCTCGAGTTCTACCGCATCCCCCGGTACATGCAGCAGTTCCCCTTCGCTCACACCCTGACCATGACCTATCGGCTGGCCGACGGCGCGCTGGAGGTGCGGACCCGGATCGACAACCTGAGCGACGAGCCGATGCCGGTGGCGATCGGTTTCCACCCCTATTTCCAGCTGACCGACTCCAATCGCGCCGACTGGACGCTCAGCGTTCCGGCCAAGACCCACTGGCTGCTCGATGAGCGTAACGTTCCCACCGGGAGCACCGAGCCGGCGTCAACCTTCTGGGGCGGCGATTCCAAGGCCGTGCCGCTCAGCCGGTTCAACGGGCGCCTGATCGACAACGTGTTCACCGACCTTGAGCGTGACGCGCAGGGACGCGGGACGGTGACCCTGAAAGGGGCGCGGCAATCGCTCTCGGTGACCTTGGGGCCGAAATACAAGACCGTCCTGGTCTACTCCACTGCGGCCCCGCCGCCGCCCGCGACCGGAGGTGGCGGAGCTAGGCCGAGCCAGACCCCACCGCCGCCGGTCAGCCAGGGACCGGCCGTGCCGCTCAGCGCCACCACGGGTGAACCTGCTCCGCCTGAGCGCGGCTTCGTCGCCTTCGAGCCGATGGCGGGCATCACCAACGCCATGAACGCGGCTCAGAAGGGAACCTACAAGGACCTGCAGAGCATCCCCGCCGGGCAGTCGTGGGAGGAGAGCTTCTGGGTGAAGCCGAGCGGGTTCTGAGTTTCGTGAACTGAGGGGGCCGCGGCCCCCTCAAGCGAACTCGACCAGCACCTCGTCGGCGGCGACGGAGTCACCGGGCTTGGCGCCAATGGTTTTGACGACGCCGTCGCGCTCGGCGCGGATGATGTTCTGCATCTTCATGGCCTCGACGACGGCGACGGCCTGGCCGGCCTGGACGGCCTGGCCGAGCACGACGTCGAGGGTGACGACGAGGCCGGGCATCGGCGAGAGGATCAGCTTGGAGGTGTCGGCGGCCTGCTTGGGCGGCAGCTTGCGGTGCAGCTCGGCCGAGCGCGGGGTCAGGACCAGCACCCGCTGGACGGCGGCCCGGTGGCGGATCACGAAGCCCTCGGCGGCCGGCTTGACCGCGACGGTGAAGGCCGTCCCGTCCAGGGTCCCGCGGAACAGCGGCTGGCCGGGCTTCCACGCAACGTCGGTCAGGCTGAGCGCCCGACCGTCGTCGAAGGTCACGGTGAAGGCGTCGCCGCCGTTGGCGAGCCTGACCCGCCGCTCGTCATGACCGGCGATGACGATCCACTCGTCGCGCAGCAGCTGCGGGGCCGATCGGGCGGTGAGCTTGCGGTGCATGGCGCAGGCCACGGCGGCCAGCAGGTCGGCCTGGAAGGCGGTGGGCTCGGCGCCCTTGAAGCCGTCCGGGAACTCGTCCTTGATGTAGTTGGTCGACAGCACCCCGGAGCGGAAGCGCTCCTGATCCATCACCGCGGCCAGGAACGGGATGTTCTGGCCCGGCCCCTCGATGTGGAAGTCCTCCAGCGCCCGGCCCATGGCGTCGATGGCCGCCAGGCGGTCGGGGGCCCAGGTCGAGAGCTTGGAGATCATCGGATCGTAGAACATCGAGATCTCGTCGCCCTCGCGCACCCCGGCGTCGTTGCGCACCGTAGCGCCGCCCACGTCGCCCTCGGCCGGCGGCAGGTAGCGTGACAGCCGCCCGATCGAGGGCAGGAAGCCGCGATAGGGATCCTCGGCGTAGATCCGGCTCTCGATCGCCCAGCCGTTGATGGCCAGGTCGTCCTGGCCGAACGCGAGTTTCTCGCCATAGGCCGAGCGGATCATCTGCTCGACCAGGTCGACCCCGGTGATCAGTTCGGTGACCGGATGCTCGACCTGCAGCCGGGTGTTCATCTCCAGGAAGTAGAAGCTCTTGTCCTGGCCGGCCACGAACTCGACCGTGCCGGCGCTGTCGTAGTTGACCGCCTTGGCCAGGGCCACGGCCTGGGCTCCCATCGCCGCGCGGGTCACCGCGTCCAGCAACGGGCTCGGCGCCTCCTCGATGACCTTCTGGTTACGGCGCTGGATCGAGCACTCGCGCTCGAACAGGTGGACGACATTGCCGTGCTTGTCGCCCAGCACCTGGATCTCGATGTGGCGCGGGCTCTCGATGAACTTCTCGATGAAGATCCGGTCGTCGCCGAACGAGGCCTTGGCCTCGGCCCGCACCGCCGGGAAGCCTTCCTCGACGTCCTTCTCCTTCCAGGCCACCCGGATGCCCTTGCCGCCGCCGCCGGCGCTGGCCTTGATCATTACCGGATAGCCGATCTCGCCGGCGATCTTCAGAGCGTGGGCGGTGTCGTCGATCTCGCCGACATGGCCCGGCACCACCGAGACATTGGCGCGGCCGGCGAATTTCTTGCTCTCGATCTTGTCGCCCATCGCCTCGATGGCAGCGGGGTTGGGACCGATGAACACGATCCCCTCGGCCGCCAGCCGCTTGGCGAAGCCGGCGTTCTCGCTCAGGAACCCGAAGCCCGGGTGCACCGCTTCGGCCCCGGTCTCGCGGCAGGCCGCGACGATCTTGTCGGCGACCAGATAGCTCTCGGCCGCCGGCGCCGCGCCGATGAACACGCTCTCGTCGGCCAGCTCCACCGCCATCGAGTCGGCGTCGGCCTCCGAATAGACCACCACCGTCGCAATCCCCATCCGACGACAGGTCTTGATGATCCGAACGGCGATCTCGCCTCGGTTCGCTATCAGAATTTTCGAAAACATCGGCTTATCCGGAGACGCCCGTCACGGCGTGCGCGTGACGGCGATGGTGGTTTGAAATGGAGGGAGCGGCCACGCCCATGGTCATGGGCTTCATGCCGAGGTCGGCCATGAGGGCGGCGTCGGTGTCTTTGTCGGGGTTGGAGGTGGTGAGCAGCTTGCCGCCGATGAACATCGAGTTGGCGC
>ERZ1292645.60-Hain-H14-02um-R2-60-length-50073-cov-12_pt1 | contig 50073 bp, 53 predicted proteins | sample MGYA00564401_ERZ1292645 | MGnify/ENA primary metagenome ERZ1292645 (study PRJEB36523, sample SAMEA6512644) | groundwater metagenome | collected 2019-01-09 | study: AquaDiva: Metagenomics assemblies of 32 groundwater samples | reverse complement strand
TTATGGTTCTATCACTTTAACAAAAGGAAGTCAGCACACATAACTTGACTTTGCCTCGTAATAGAACCTTATATAAAGGCAGTGACTTATTATCTATCTTTTATGGTGTAGATATAGATATAGTTCCATTAGTAGCTGAAAAGTTAATCCCTCATATAGACTTTATTGATATTTATTATTCATATTTTGAGCCGCAAGATTCTGAAAAGTCTCAATATATAGGAATATATTGGGAAGAACAATTAGAAAAAAAGACTCCAGTAGAATTTCTCGATTTGATAGAGGGTTCATATCCTGCCATTTGTTGCTATGCACTCATAAATTCTTTACATACTAAAGTAGAGCAGATATTATTAATGGACCATTGTCCTGGTTTAAGACCAAGCGAAGCCATAAAAAATGTTATTAGGGATAATTCAACACGCTTTATTTTTAAAGGGGACCAAGCAAATTTTGCTATTAGTGCCGCCGACATAATTTGTAGATATATTGATATTCAGTGCTTAAAAAACGGATTTTACTTAAATAAAGATATAGTTCAAAAACTAAATTTTGATGAAAAAAAGGTTCAAACTACTTATATAGGCCCAAGTTGGTTAAGACAGATAAAACCTTCTCGTAATATAGAACTTGATGTTTCTCATAAATATCCACATCCTATTTTTTTCTTTTTCCCAGATAGTCTCGGACCTTTTTCAAATAAATCAAAGGGTGTACTTGAAGAATCTCAGCTATTCAGTATGGCTTTAGACAAATCTTGTGAGTTAGGTGGTTGTGTAAAATTTTTTGAACCGATTGACCAAAAATATATAGCAAAAGATGATTTCCTTATCGAACATAACAAACTAAGTTCAGAGAAAATAGACGAATTGAAGAAGTTAGCATGTCCAGCCCAGAAAATCGACTTATCATTCTTCAAAAAATAAAGATAAACACAATATCTCGAAGTATGTTATCTCCTGGTCTGGAAATAACACAATAGCTATTTAAGATAACTAATATTTAAATATTTCTATGCTTTAGTATATACTACTATAAAATGATAAAGGTTCAGTGGTCTGAATTATTTATTCCAGGAAGATGTACAATTATTTCATTTCTAAAAGAGAAGAGTTAATGATGCACTACCGCATGCGAAGCAATGTTGAATCAACCTTTAACATGCTTAAGAGGAAGTTTGGCGACCATTTGAGATCGAAGAATGAATTCTCGCAAAATAATGAAGTTATGGCTAAATGCTTGGCCCATAACCTATGTGTTCTTATTCAGGAATCGCTGGAACTTGGAATAGACATAAACTTTAAAAAATGTGCAGGAATACCTGTTGCACATAAATAGATTTAAATAATGTGCAAAGCCGATTTTGCTGAAGATGGATAAAACCAGGCAAAAAGGTACAAACTACCCTATTCCAGAAGATATATTTTCCATTCTGGCTTGCCCTTTGTGCAGGGCAGATTTGGAATACACTCGAGATCTGAAGGCTCTTGTTTGCTCCAAATGCAGAGCAAAGTACCCAATCATGGATGGAATCCCAATATTGTTGCCCGCAAGCAGAAAATTTAGGTGAATTATCAATAAATTTATATTACTCAACAAAAACTTTTTCTTTGTGCCGACGTCGCATAACCTGGCAGATGTCGAGACTTTGTTGAGACTCGCCTTCAGGAGATTGCGTCAGCCTTGAGTTAATTTTTAATAGAAAGCTGATTCCCGCAAGGGTATCCCGGTTCAAAAAAGCAGCAAAGTAAAAATAATCCAATAAATTGATCGAATTGGAAAAACATCTTTGTCGCTATGAAAGTCCGGGCGTCGGCGTTTTACTATAGATTTTTAAATTGATTTATTTTCTTCAGTATTAATGGGAAGTTTAAGAGTAATATTTGAAATGAAGGACACTACCTTATATAATAAATTGGAGTCTTCTGGTCTTTTGCAACGAGAGGGATACTCATCAGAGGAAACGGGGCTTGGAGTGATTACAAAAAGGAATTTTGACAGGTTAAAAGCCCCTTACGGTCTTGATAGGTGCTTTTTATCACCAGATTATCAAGCGTTTTATGGAGATTTTGAAAGTACTGGAACTGCAGTAAAACTTGATGAACAATTTGGTCCAGCTAAAGCATTTTGTGTTGGTTTAAATTCTGCTGACTTATCTTCAATCTATGATTTTGTAGAACAAGGATTAGTAGCTCTTGATAGTCTTGTTCCAGGTGCCCGAAAGTTTTTAAAGTATACAGGGCTTCTAATCATGGACTACCCACTCCTGAAAAGTGATAGTGGAGATGGAAGAAGGAAAAAAATTGAGGCATTGTTGGCTAGCTAATTCATCCAAATTTTTCCGATAAATAGATTCATTTCACCACAAACACCTTACTCTGTTTAGCCACATCACTGGCATAAATCAACTCGCGTTTAGTCTCCGCATAGATTGTAAACACCTTTTCACCCCTTATTACTTTATCGCCAACATGCTTGTAGAGGTAAATTCCTGCTCCTTTGTCATGAGGGGCTCCAGCTATTCTTGCAATTCTTGAAACGGCAAGGTTGTCAATACTAGATATCCTCCCGGATTTTGTTGCCAATACATCATGGGTATATCTGCCAATCTGAATATCCTCAGCGGCAATTTCTCTGCCGCCCTGTGCCTGCATTATCTCAACCATTTTTTGGTATGCCTTGCCAGAGTTTAGGATTTCCAGTGCTTTTTTATATCCGTCCTTTAAGCCAACCATACCAAATATATTGGCACACATCATGAGGCACTTTTTTTCCAAATCAAGAGGCCTGCGAGGATCCCTCTTAAGCAGCCATAAAACGTCACGGGCTTCAAGTGCAGGGCCAATGCCGTGTCCAATGGGTTGCTTGCCGTCTGTGATAAGCACCTTTATATGCTTCTTGAGGCGTTTGCCTATCTTCTCAAATTCCTTTTTCAGCCTGATTGCCTCAAACTTGTTTTTAACTTTGGCATCTTTGCCTGTTGGAACATCAATTAAAATATGCGTGCTTGAAACAGAATGTTTTTTTGCCATAATTGAAGCCAACAATTGGCTTTCTGCATCTATTTCAAGAGGCCTTTCCACCGCTATAATCTTATCATCAGCAGGAGCAAGATTTAAAGAACCCCCCCATACAATGCAGCCTTTAGTTTTAAGCACTATCTCCTTCATTTTATTTATCGGAAAGATTACTCCGCTGAGCACTTCCATCGTGTCAGCAGTGCCAGCAGGACTCGTTATCGAGCGTGAGCTGGTCTTCGGGATGTAATAACCTGCGGCAGCTATTATCGGTACAATGACGAGGGTTGTCCTGTTGCCCGGAATCCCCCCTATGGAGTGCTTATCAATAACTGGGTACTTGTTGAATCTTAGAGTATCACCATGCTTAACCATAGCTTTTGTGAGCAGAATTGTTTCTTCTGTGCTCATTACATTTGTGTAGCATGCGGCAATAAAATAAGCCAACTCAACCGCGCTTAACTTATTATGCACTATGTCCCAAACTATTTGGTCAAGTTCCTTCTTGGTAAGCATTTCTCCGTCTAATTTTTTCTTAATAAACTCAATTGACAATGGCTTGCGGGCAATAGAGATGTCAACACCATCATTATTTTTCAGCTTCAAGGATCTGACAACCTCTTCAAAAACCCCAATTTTGCCCCTCGGAACTATCTTCGCGCTTTGGGCTATATCGACTACGACAGTTTCCACCTTGTTTCCTTTTTTTATCTTTACCCTGTCCATCACATGAAGGTCAAGTTTTGCGGCATCATCGCTGTTTATAACAACAATGAGAGGGCCACCGCTTGCAATGTCTATATCCTTAACTTTAAGTTTCATTTCTTTTAGAAATATTTTTCCAGTTCTTTTTTTTCTTCTTCGTATATATCAACAAAGGTCATCAGCAAGGCGAGCATTACAGGGCCTAGAATTAGTCCTATTATTCCAAACAGGTTCAAGCCGCCTAAGACTCCAAGTAAAACTAAGATGGGGTGAACCTTGGCTCTTGTGCCAACTAATTTGGGTTTTAAGATGTTATCAATGCTGCTTAGGAATATCCCATAAAAGATAAGCACAATTCCTTTTATTACAGATGAGTTATCGCTTTGCAAATAACCTGTGAAAATGAAGTTCAAAGAAGCTGGCAGCCATATTACAGCAGTGCCAAAATAAGGTATTAGGGCAAAAAGGAACATTACAAATCCCCAAAGGACTGGTGAGGGAACGCCAAGGGCATAGAACCCGATACCGCCCAAAATGCCCTGTAAAATCGCAATCAAAATGTTTCCATAGAATACAGCATAAGTAACATCATGAAATCTTTCAAATACATGCTGCCTGTGTGATTTTTTTAAAGGAAGTATTTTCTTTATCCTAGCCACTATGATTTCTCCATCCTTAAGCAAGTAATAAACGACGAATATCATTACGAAAAAATTTATTAGGATAGAAGGGATGGAGGCCAAGAATTTTGAAATACTGGCTATCAGAAAGCCTGTAATTTTTTCAATTGTGATTTGCAAATAATAGTCCAAATTGTCTTTGGGCAAATAGCCAACGAATGATTTAATGGCATTGCATATAGAACCATTTTTCACATCACAAACTACTTTCAGGAAATTGGTGCCGAGGGTATGTTTGCTTAATGAATTGTATGTTGAATAAGCCTCATTGAAAACGATGCCAATCACAATAAAAAATGGGAGCGTGATAAGCAAAACAACTAAGATTGACACTATTAATGAAGCAATATTCTTATTTTTAATATATAAAACTACTTTTTTATACAGTGGATATGACAAGTAGGCTATCATGGCTCCGGTGATAAGCGCGGTTAAAAATGGCTTTGTCATATAAAACGCAAGCAGGCTAGCAGCCAAAAACAGCAAAGAAAAGAATATTCTGGGATAAATCCTTGATTTAATTTTCATCACCAATTTTGTTTAATATGGGCCTGACCAGATTCGAACTGGTGACCTTCGCCACTTCAAACACCAACAGAGACTAATTCTAAATTATTTAATTAAAGCCCTGAAGCTGTTGTCGAGGCGATGTCATTTGCAGCACGCATATTGCCCTGGATTTTGATAAGCAATTTCAGCGCATAACCGCTAGACCACAGGCCCTCTGCAGTGATGCAATTAGCCAGATATTTATATCTTTCTAATAAATTTCCTAACCAAAGAGCGATCTCCCGTACGGGCTAAAATAAAATAAAAAGAAGGCTGTTGCAACACCAAAAATTGCCAATATCACTTCTAGCATCATCTGATGATATTTTGTCAAATCTCTTGTGGCTTCTATAATATCGGTTTCCGTAATCAGCCCGATTAGCTTTTCATTTTCCACAACAGGAAATCTTTTAATATTCGTTTTGTTTAGCATTTTAGTAACCTTGTGCAGGCTGTAATTTGGGGAGATAACGGCGAAATCCGCAGTCATCACGTCCTTGACTTTGGCCTTCCTGAGCATTATTGCCCTGACAATATCTTTTTCGTTTATTACCCCGATTGGTTTATTTTCTTCAACTACAATAAAGCCGCTAACCGACTTAGAAGCCATCTTTTTTGCAACCTCAATTATGGCAATATCTTCCGAAACAGTCATTACCTCTGTTGTCATAAAGTTTCTTACCCTAATCATTTTGAAATCCTCATTTATTCAATTACGCCATTTCTAAGCACTAAACCTCTTTGAGTACACAAAAATAAAAAATTCCAATAATACAAAAACTATCAAGATAATTATCTGGAAGCTTCTGTGCAGCTTGAAGCTAAAGCTTACTTTGTTTATGACATCCTTTTTATCAACTACCCCTATTAGTTTTCCATCCTTGACTACAGGGTATCTCCTATAGGGTTTTGTGTCCGTCATCCTTAACGCTGCATCAAGCTTCAAATTATGGGCCATTGTGGTAACCGGTGACGACATTATTTTGCTGACAGGCTCATTAAGACCAATCCCCTTAGAAACTAAACTCCTGATGAGGTCCAGGTGGGTTACAATTCCTATTGGCACCTCATTATCAACTATAATAATGCAACTATGCTCCTGTTGCGCAAGCAATAAGGCAGCTTCCTCAATCTTAGCCTCTTTTTTTAAAATAGGCAGAGCAGTTGACATTACCTTTTTTATTCTGGCCATTATTAGTCTTACTGCGATACTCATATAAAAAGTTTTCGAACATCAAAGAACATACAGGAATTAATACAGCGGCAGTGCATTAAATTCCTTCTCGACAACCACCAGAGGCTTGTTGCCAGGGTCGGCAGCATCAACCAGCACTAATTTGAAAGCCTTGGTTAAATTTATATCGTCAAACGCTATGTTTACAATAGCCTGTCTTGTGGTATGGTCTCCTGCATTTAACTGGTTAATGTCAAAGTTTATTTCCGCTTTTGGCTTCAGCCAATCCTCCTTAAAATCTTTCTCGTCGTATAATAAAACAAGCACCTTGGGCTTGAAGGAAGTATTTCCCTTGTTTAGTATTGTCATGGAAATCTCAATAATCTTGCCCCAATATTCGCTTTTTATTTCGTGCTTTATGTTATCTATCGAAATGGAAATATTATTTTGAGTGTTCACAGTGCTAAAGTAGTCAAATTTGAATTCCTCAGCCTTTTTTGACAGCTCATCAGCAATTAGGATGCTATTGCTGTCATTACTATTTTCTTCTTCAGCTTCATTTATTCCAGTTACATTGACTGAAGTTTCATTAAATTCTGCCTCTAGTGACATGTTACTTGGCTCCTCATTTGCTTTAATTTGCTTTTCAATCTCGTTATCTCCTGTTTCTGATTTATTCTCGATTTTCTGGGATTCTGCCTGCAAATCAATTTCCTTGAGCACGTCATAAGCGGTTTTTTCACCCGCAATGGATCTTCCTGTGCTGGAGTCTTCGGAATTGCAGCCTGCTAAGATGACAATGCCAACCAAAAAACAATAAGCCAATATTTTTTCTTTATGCATTCTAAATGCCCGCTTGATTATTATAAACTGAAATATTTAAAGTTTACTTTTCTTTATCGTTTTCAGCTAAACTCGATGATAAAAAGCCTCTGAGGGGATTTGCACCCCCGACCTTTGCCTTATTGTAAAATTGATTGTACCAAGGCAACGCAATAGCTGCTATGCTACAGAGGCATATGAAAATTTTTGAAGAAAGAGTTTGTATATAAAAGTTATTAAAAAATTAATGCGGGGGAAGGGAATTTCATGAAAAAATTAAAAGTTTCACTTTGAACCCTTGTACTCACTAAGAGACAGGATTGCATAATGCATCCTTGGGTTTCTTCTTAAGTCCTGCGCGTTAAGTCTGCAATTTCTTGCAATTGACCAGGCTTCGCTTTAAGGAAATCCAAGCTTGGCTTAGGAATTACCCCCGCATAACCCGGCTAAAGATTTTGGGTAAGAAAACAATATTTAAATGTTATCATTCATACTTGAATTTTTGCACATTAAAGAAGGATGTGAGCCTTTTAAATAGTTCGCGGGCATCAGCATTGACAATCCCGTCATACTTGTCAGTCCAGAAGTTATATATATACTTGTCAATCAAAGCCCGAGTAAAATAATAAATCGGCTTGAATTGGAAAAAGCTGCCGTGAATTTCAGATTGGATAAAAGCATCTATATTTATCAAAACGTCGCCGTTGTTAACGTTAATCTTTTTGCCATTTTTTTTTATGACTATTTCTTTGATGTTATCCATTAAGGCTCTCAGTACAATCACCCCATTATACAAATCATCAAAAATGCAATGGGCTTCTATAACCCATTCTATCTTTTTCCCGTTTTTTGTCACATGCTCCATTTTCTTTTTTGGCTCTTTTTCGTATCCTTTTTCCCTTATCCAGTTGTCAACCTCTGCATAGAAATCCTGAACTATGAAAGGCCCATTGTAAGTTGTTCTTAAGTCATAAAGCACTTGTTTTTTTTCCGACATTTTCACGGGCCCTGCCTGGAGATGACTGAAAAATGTCTGTACATATTAAAATATTTCTCAATTTCGTCGTGTAGTCTATTTACGTCATGCACCAGCATCTGCTCAAATCTTTCTGTGTACGCTTTGAATATAAATTTATCATATAATTGGCTCATCAAATATAAGACAGGATGGTCCTGCCATCTGCTTTGAAGGTCGTATTCGACAAAACCGTCAATTACGATTATCACTCTTCCATTGTCAATTTTTGTTTTCTTGCCTTCATGCACGGCATTTGCTTTCACTATGTCATATCCCAGCAGCCTCACTTTAATTATATATCTTGTATAATCAGTTATCCACTTCCATGGAGAAATTTGCCACTCGATGAATTTTCCATTTGGCGTATTTTGCTCAAAATCTTTGTCCTGCCTTTTGTCAAATCCCATATAGAAGATGAAATTCTCAATCACTCCAAACAGGTCTCTGATATCAAGAGGTCCGCTGTAATCTATTTTGTCATGGTCTATTATTATCTTTATGTGTCCCATTCTGTCCTCTTTTTTGCCTAATGAACGCCAGCCATATGCCTGAACTCTGATATTTCGGATGCCATCTTTAGGCGCTCTTTCAGCAGCGCATGCAACCTCAGGACTATTTTATACTGCAGCTCATCCCACCATAATCCCTCAATTCTTTTCTTTACAATGTACTTGTTATAAAAGCCCTTAAGATGCGCCAAAAAAGCAGTTTTTTCCCATGATTTTTCATAGTCCATATCTACTATTCCGTCAATGTATATCCATATCCTTCCCTTTGTCATTTTTTTTTTAGTTCCATCCTTCAAGACAATCTCTATGTCGCGCTCGTCAAAGGTCTCCAACTTAACGGTTACTTTCCATAGATAAAATTCCTCAACTTTTCTGGTTGCCTCAAAATCGTAAAGAATTTCAGCGCCAAACGGCCCGGGCCTTCTAAGCCTTTGTTGTTTTTCATAAAACTTGAATTTTTTCTGCCTGAAGAAATCAGCAACAGTTTCATATAGGTCCTGCATGTCCCATATCCCTTTGTACTGAATGAAGACTGGAGGCGTAGCGGCACTTGTAAAATGAAGGAAGTCTTCTGGTTTGGCCTGCTTCATGATGAATTTATTGAGGATAAGGATATATAAAGGTTTCTATAAAAACATTTATATATAAGTATTCAAATTAAAAACAGTAAAAAATGGTGGAGTACATGATAAGAATCTGCAAGTTCTTTGTTTTTATGGCGTTGTTGCTTGTATTACTAAATGTTGCCCACGCGGCATCATTTGAGGTTAAAGTGGCTCCTGTAAAAGACAGAATTGTTGTGGACGAGGTTGCGGAATTTGAAATCACTATTACAAACAATCTGGACAGAGGTGAAGAGTTTACTATAAAAAAGGCAGGCTACCCTTTTTGGGATGTATACACAAAGCCCTTGCAGAATCCCATAACCCTTGAGGTGCCTGCACAAAGCAATTCATCAATGAGGCTTTTTGTTGACCCTTTGTATATTACATCTGTTGATACATACACTCTTGATATCGGCATTGTTCAAGGCACCACAGGACAAGAGCAAAAAGTGCCAGTTACTATTGGGATAATGTCCACAGAACCCTTAATTGGGGGCTACATACCGACAGTTTTGGCCACTACAGGCATATCTCCCGAAAAAATTGATCCAAGAGAGCAGTTTACAATTAAGGCTGTCCTGAATAATCAAAATCCCATAGATTACAGCAATTTAACTATTAAGTTTGACAGCAGTCTCTTCAAGGAGGAGGTGAATACTGCGCTAGGGCCCAGAGAAGACAAAACAATTGAAATATCCAAGAAACTCGACGACGCAACACCCCCTCAAAAAGACAGGCTGGTTGTCGCTGTATTTAAAGATGAACGAATGATAGTCAGCCCCATAATTCACGAATTTGAAATTAAAGAATATGAGATACGAGAAACACTTCCAAAAGAGCATTCGTTTCTAAAAATAAGGCGTGGCATCAGGGTTATGTCTAACAATCCAGACTACCATGGAAAAATAAAAATCGAAGTCAAGCCTATAAGAAATTTGTTTTTAACAACTCACCCAAGGGCTGTAATTGAGAGAGATGAAAACAAGCAATACCTGACTTGGGATGTCCGATTGGACAAAGACAAAGTAATGGTAGTTTACACAACTGAAAACTACAGGCTAATTGTGATAATCTTCTCTGCTATGGTGGCTGCTGTCGGCCTTTATTTCATATTCAGAAGCCCGATTGTAGTCAAAAAAGGCATTGCAAATGTCGGAATGCATGAAGGCGGCATTTCAGAGGCAAAAGTTGTGGTTAGAGTAAAAAACAGAAGCGCAAAGCAATTAACGGACATTGAGGTTATGGATAATGTGCCTCATATTGCGCATGTTGAAAAGGAATTTTCAATTGGCTCGATGCAGCCGCATGCCATCTTACAGCATCCAAAAAGAGGCATTGCCATAAAATGGGTGTTGGAGACATTAGAGCCAGGCGATGAAAGGGTTTTATCATACAAAATGAGATCAAGGCTGCCTGTGCTTGGCGAGTTTAGTCTTCCAACTGCAACTGCTAGAGCAAAAGTTGGAAATAGGATTGTAATTTCAAATTCCAATAGGATAAGCATTGGCGGATAAAAAGCTATAAAGTCTGATAGTATTAATTTTGTTCACACAAATATTTATAAATCAAAATCAATTCTGGAATTATATCCCCACGTAGCTCAATCTGGTGGAGCGCTCGGCTGTAGAGTAATCGTTTGCCGACAGTGCTTTTGCATAGGATGAAAGCAAAACAGCGTGGCTCCCGGGAGGTTGCTGGTTCAAATCCGGCCGTGGGGATTTACATAAAACTTGTAACGTAAGTAAAAAAAATAATTCGGTTCTAGAATTTGAATTTTATCAATGGTGCAAGTTAATCACAACGTCCAACAATCCATGACCATAATCCAGTCCTTTCTTTTGGGGCAGTATATCCAATTCTATCACCCATCTTTTCAGCCATATATTCACACCGGAAAAAAGTTATCTCGTTTAATCTTGAAGGAGAAGAAATAATATTCAATGTATTTTATTGAATATTCTCATGGTTTAATGTGAAATTGTAATGCCGCATTCCATGCTTTATCAATTTCAGTTTCCAATCTTTTTTCGTAGTCTTTGGGTTCAATAAGAGCCTTAGCGTAACGAAATATCAATTCTTCGTTTTCCACAAGGCGTCTTGGAGAGTACCCAGCTTCTTTCATTCTTTCTATTAATTCCGCCCTTTCGTCTTCAAAAGCACCCATAAATTGGACTCCTCTTACAAATTGTATGTGTCCATGTGCTGAGTCAAGAAGTTCAATGAGACCGTGACTTCCTGGAATGTTTGCCTCTGCATGTTTTATCAATGACTGAGCGTCTTGTTCATTATCCACTAAGTTACCATGTCCTACAATTTGTAAGCCCCACTTGTATGATGGGGGTAGATGCAGATATTTCTGAACAGTCTTAATGCCGTGCATATACCTACGTTTATGCTCTTCATTATCAGAATCATAATAGAATCTACCTTCACCCAAACCACCATCATTAACTAACCCACAATAAAGTCGAAGATTAGCGTGTCCTTGTACCATTATTTTGTGGTTATGCTCCAATTATTAAAAATATTATTATTTTACTAATAACAAATTCTTGTTATGTGGAAGGTTTCTCAAATAAAATCGCTCAACCCTTTCTGCTCAATTTTTGCCTTAATTTTTCCTTTCTCTTCTTTATATTCTTCTAAACCGCTTTCATTAAAAATCGGCACCCCATAAACTCCGTCATATCCGGGCTTAAAGGGAATTTTCTGGTTTCGGTTTCGAATGATATTTTTCGTGATTTTTTCTGATGTTATTTTTTTTAAATTTGATTCTTCTGCTTTCAATAAAACATTAAACTCATTCCCAAAAGCATTTGTTAGTTTGTAATATTCCCCCCAAACATTTTTTGACTCGACCTTCTCGCCTTCAGTCCCGGCAATCACTTCAGAAAGCGGGATTAAATTTCTGAATGGAACGGCATTCTTAGGAACGAAACCTTCTTCCCTGTCAGCAAGCAGCTCAACCCTTTGAGCCACTCCAACAGTTAATTTGCTCCTGCATTTAGGGCATATATTTTTCACTTTTAATGCCTCATTCGGCGAATAAGAAACATTGCAATTTCTATGTCCGGTGTAGTGGTATTTGCCTTCATGAGGCCACATCTCTACTGTTTCAACAAAACCTTTCTTTTTCCTTATTGCCTGCAATAAATCGTCATAGCTTAAGTCAATGTCAAAAACATTGCATTCTCTGCCAAGGCGCCATGGCCAAAACGAATGGGCGTCAGAGCTGCTCAGCAATGTGTACTTATCGAGTGCAGAAATGCGCCAGTTCATTAAAGGGTCTGAGCTTAAGCCAGTCTCAATTGCGTTTATTTTGTGTGCATATTCCTTGAAGCACTCTTCTACGCTGTCAAAGCCCGACATGCTGCCAAAAATTCCATACCAGGGAGTCCATGCATGAGCAGGAATTATCTCAATGTCATCGTCAATTTCTTTCATCATTTCAGCTAATTCAACACAGGTAAATCCAAAAATAGGCCTGCCGTCATAATCAAGCCTGCCTTTTCTCAGCAAAGCAGAATTTATCTGCTCAACAATCTCAAAATTTCTTGCAAGCAGCAAAGTATGCACTCTTCTTTGCTTGCCATCCTGGACGTAAATATTTGAGATTTCACCCTGCAGTACAAAATGAAAGCCGGATTCAGAAGTTAAAATCCCAGAGCCGTCTTCCTCTAATTCGCTTTTTAATTCATCAATCCATTTTGGATGTGTAAAATCGCCCGTTCCAAGAAGATTGAGGCCTTTTAAGCGTGCATATTTTTCAAGATTTTGGATAGTAATGCTCGGACTTGTTGCTCTGCTGAAGCGGGAATGTATTTGCAAGTCTGCGAACAATTTCATCATTAGAAGTAAAAAAGTGGATTATATAAATTTTTACTGTTGTTTTTTATGTCTTTTTTATTTTCGCAACGAAGAAGCCTTCAGTATCATTATCCTGAGGCCAAATTCTTAAGCATCTTTGAATCTCATCATCATATTTCTCGCTTTCAAATTCTAAAACAGGAGAGCTTCTTTTTAAATTCAATTTTATGTCCTCTAACTTTGCATTCCCATATTTTTTTAGCAGAAAGTCAACAACCATTTCATTTTCTTCTGGCTCCAAGGAGCAGGTAGAGTAAACTAAAAAACCCTTTTCTTTTAAAAGATTGAATCCTGTTTCAATCAGCTGTCTTTGGGTTATGGATAGCCTTCTTACCATATCGGGATTCCAAATACCGATAGTTTTTAGGCTTTTCCTTATTGTTCCGGTGCCTGAGCATGGCGCATCAACAAGAATTTTGTCGAACTCTATGCCAGATTTCTTAAACCATTGCCCTTCCATTAGGGTTGCAATAGCATTTGAAACACCGCATCTCTGCAAATTGATGCACAACGGCTTCATTCTTTCATAGGTGTAGTCATTTGCTATCAAAATGCCTCTATTTTTCATGTATTGCGCAATCTGGGTCGTTTTGCTTCCCGGAGAGGCTGCCATGTCTAGCACAAATTCATGAGGCTTTGGGCTCAAACTTATAGGGGGAATCAAAGACGCTGCTTCTTGGATGTAAAAATAGCCAAGAGAATGCTCAATCAAATTGCCTATGTCTCTTCTCTCTTTTCTAACATGCTCAATCCAGAAGCCTTCTTTGCACCAGGGTATTTGCTCTAAAGTCCATTCTTTTTTTAATCTTCCCTTTAATTCATTTATTGAAATTTTTAAGGTGTTGACTCTTATTGAACGCCTCAAAAATGATAGAGAGAATTGTTTAAATTCGTCCCAATTTGTCAGCTTTGAGTATCTTTCTATGAATCTTGGCTTGAATTCAATTTTTTGCTTGTACGATTGTGATTGTTCCATTATAAAGGGTATTTCCATTAATTTTATTTATCTTTCTATAAACAATAAGTTATTAAATTATAAAATTAACCACATTTTATGAAATTCATTAATAGAAATACAATAAAATTGGATAAGGAAGCAAACGATTTAGACGAATTTGTTTTTGATTTTATCAATATTCTTAAAAAGCATACTGATTATGTAATTGTAAGCGGATATGTTGCAATATTGCTTGGGCGCTCTAGAACAACAGAAGATATTGATATTTTTATCCATGAATTCAGTAAAGATGCTTTCAATAAATTTTATAATGAGTTGCTGAAAAATGACTATTGGTGCTTAAATTCAGAGGATGTAAACGAAATATTCGACTATCTTTCAGAGGGCTTGCCTGTACGTTTTGCATTGATTAATACGACAATTCCGAATTTTGAGATTAAAGTTGCAAAAAAAATATTAGATAAGGAAAGCTTTAAGGATAGATTAACTGTGATAACTAAGCTTGGGAAGATATATATTTCGTCACTTGAAAGGCAAATAGCATTTAAGAGGTATTATTTAAAATCGGATAAAGATATTGAGGATGCTAAGCATATCGAAGAACTTTTTAAAGATGATATTGATATTCGCAAAATAGATAAATACAAGCAATTATTAAGCAAATCCCAATGAAAAAATTAACTCCTTCGAAAGATAGGAAGCAAGACAGGTTGAATTTTGTTGAGTACTGGGCAAACTATGTTAGAACTCATCCTGATAAAGAATGGAGCAGGCAGCAGAATATCTTAATTAACTCAATGATGAAAAATGCGAAGAATTCTAAGTTGACGCCTAAGCAGTATTTGAAGATAAAAGGAGAATTGTGAGTTTTTAATTTGAAGTTAAATGAATGAGAATTCTTGAAAGTATTTTGTTAAGTTTAATTATTACTCACTTTTTGCTGCTCTAACTTCAATCAACATGTAAAGAACCAAAGATATTAAATAATAAACAAGCAAATTTAATATAAACGCCTTTATATTATAAGTCTCACAACTTTTGAATTCCTCAAGAGTTCCACAATTACCGGAACTCCAATAATAATATTGAAATGGAAATCCTTTTGAGTATCCACCGAAACTTCCAGTTTGATATACCGAGTACATATTAGCCAAAAAGAAAAGCACTAATGGTAAAGCGATAAAGTATAATCCTAACTTCAATATTTTTTTCACATCTTGTTAGGTTATTAACGACTATAAAAATGTTTCTGACAAAAAATGCAGCATCATAACTTTTTTCTTATACAATCTTTGCCATGTAGGGACCATCATAATCATATCCAAGTTTAGCAAAATACTGCTTAGCCCCAATTCCAGCTAGCACAACCATCTTATTTTTCCCATTCTGTTTTGCTATCTCCTCGGCTTTTGCCATTAGTCTTTTTCCTAGGCCTCTGTGCTGAAAACTATCTGCTGATTTTTTGCCTATCTGGACAGCGGCGGAATATACATGAAGTTCTCTTACCAAAGCAGAATATTTTGTTATTTCTGCTCTTAAAAATTGGGATGAAAATCTTAACCTACAATATCCAAATAAGATGTCATTTTCAATATCCTCCGCTGAAATGAAGAATTCTTTGCCTTTAGATGCTTCATACCCTATTGTTGTTATTTGGACATTATTGAAGTCAACTTTCTTATTGCAATTGTTCTTCAAATAAAATCCAATTTCCCTACATCTTATGCATTTACACTTAATTTTTTTTTCAATACAAATTTTTTCAATATACTGCCTTAAATTAGTCCTATCCACTCCAGAGGATGTTACATAAGTTGGAATGTCGCGCTGTATTCTGGCAATTCGCACGTATTCTGGCATAAATCTTTTTGCCTCTGCAATAATCTCAGCGGCTTCTTTTGTCGTCAATGGCGCAAATTTTCCAGCTCTCCACTCTTCATAAAGCTTTGTTCCCTCCATAACCATACATGGGTATATCTTTAACATATCAGGCCTGTAATCAGGATTTTCAAATAATTGCTTCAAGCCATTCAAATCCATTTCTTTTGTTGTATTTGGCAATCCAGGCATATAGTGGCAATTTACTTTAAATCCTAAATCCTTCAATATACTGACTGATTCAATATTATCAGCAACGCTGTTGCCCCTATTAGTTGCTTCAAGAACATCGTCATAAATACTTTGGACTCCGATCTCAACCCTTGTACAGCCCAACTCAAGCATTAAATTTCCATGATAAAGCTTGCCAAAGTCACTTTTTGTTTCAATGGTTAAGCCCACGCATCTTATTAGAGAGGTTTCATTTTCTTTTTGGACTTGTTTTAATGATAGATTTTTATTGTCTTCATTTTTTAGTTTTAGCTGTATATTTTTTATTGCCAAAATACTTGAGTTTTCATTGAAATTTTTGTTTTCAATAATCTTTAGTGTTGTATTTTCTTCTGACACAGAGATTTCATTTTGATTATTGTTCCCTATCTTTCTTAGCGCATTAAATTCTTCTACCATTAATTTTTTATCAAAAAAATCATTGAAAAATAATTTCTCAATATTTTTCTTGACTTCTTTATCATTAAAATTCAAATTCTTAATATACAACAATTTTTGTTGAATTCTTTTTATTCTATCGTCATTTTCCACTATCCTTGGCAATTCAAAAAATTTCTTGAATTCTGATATATCCAAATTGCCATTTTCGTCGAAAAATAATTTTGAGAAGTCATTCATTGCTTTCAATGCATATTTTATGAAGTATTCTTGATACGCTCTAGGAAAAAAAGTAAATGTGCCTCCTTGTATAATTAGTTCGACCTTATCAGGAATTTTTCCCATTGCGACATAATGCTCTAATCTGTTGAAAACTATAAGATAGGGGTCGTAATTGTTTCTTATAGCTCTTCGTGTTGATGGCTCTTTCCCAGTATAGCTTTGAGGAACATCGCCAAAAACAGAGCCAGGACCTCCAGGACAATAGGAGCAGGGACCTACGCCCTTAATAGTATGGGGGCAAGGGTACGGTTCAGACATTAATGCTATAGGCGCTACTCCGCTTATGGTCCTTACCGGCTTTAAAGAAAGCAAATCCTTAAATCTCTGCTTGTCTTCTGCTGAAGCAGCAAAATAGATATCGGCATTTTTAGGAACTCTGTTTATTAGTCCAGTATTTTTGTGCCTACTTAATACTTTTAATTTGGATTTATTTAATTCGTGCTGAGTTTTCGGCCCATTCCGTTTAATTTCCTCAACTATTTCGATGCATAATTGTTCGAAGCTGTCCATAAAGCAAAGAAGTGATTTTTTATATTTAAATGTTCACAATATCGGCGTTAAATGAAATATTTTTATTGCCACTTAGGGGGTTTTTATAAACCACAGTTTTAGCTTTCGAGTCTTCACATAAAATTTGTATTTTATATGGCTATGTTTCACTCCGACTTAACTTTTGTACGGGTTTTTGAGATTTTATCTCCTAAGTCTAAGGCAAATGCAATCTCCGTTGAGCTAGGCAATAAGGAAACTATTTTCATTTCAATCCCCTAAAATCTTCTTCAGCTTCTTTACTATTCTCCTATGTTTATAGAAAACTTTGGGACGAGCAAAAGCATATACAAGAAATAACCAAAGAAGAGATTTTGAAGATGTTATAACAGTAATTATAGATTGGTAAAAATATTTAGTCGGTTACTATCTTGATGCGGTGATTGTTTTTGTAAGTGATCTCTAATCTTTTTTTTAAAATGTTCTTCGTTAAATCTTCTTTCTTTGTCAATGACTGTTGCAGTACTTTCTCCTCCAAATAATGTGACTGTATACTGAAGTTCAAAGTTAGGCTTAAGATCAAAGATTATGTGTAACTCCCTATCATCAAGTGACCTTGCTTTAACATACACCAAAACAGATTCCAAATAATGTTTCTCAATAAACTCAGATTTTCCTTCCTTAATAATCCAAGCTCCTATGGAATGATAATGATGAATCTCATCTTGAGGCGCAACACTGCCTTTAAAAAATGCAGGCATTTGCTGACCTAATCTATATTCAGTAGTAAGAAAACTTTCCAAATTCGTTTGGTGTTTTTGCTGTGCTAAATAAATTCTAGAATTTGCGCCACCATTTAATTGGACTATATCAGCTAAAGTAGTGTCTGCTTGTACTGGATTCAATGTTGTCAATGCTAGACCTGTAGCTAAACTAACTCCCATGTATGAGTTACTATAAATTTTTGATGGCATAGAAATAAGTGGGATTGTTCTCCTTTTTTAAATCTGTCGGTGAGAAACAGCTTAGATTTAGTATTTTATTATAACTTCATAAAAGCTTCATCAAGGATTTTAACGTCATAATTATTTTTAATCAAAGCATTTTTTATTTGTTCATTGGTAAATCCTTTCTTTAAGTTTATTGAAATATAATTTCTTAAAGCTATGATATTTTGTTCTTGATGTTTTTGCATAAGTTGTTTATGGTTTTTTCTTCTATTAATTTCAATGTATGCTAATAAACCAAATATTAACAAAAGAGGCAATGTTATAAAAAACCAATTGAGATTAATTTTTGATTCTTTTATTTCTTTGCTCGATTTTAATTTCTCTGTTGTTTTTAGATTAGATTCTGTGATACAATCATTTGGACAAGTTAGATAAGTTTCATAGTAATTACATAATCGGTCATTGTTACACAATAATTCATCAACTTGCAAACTAAATATTTTCCTGTTGTTATGAAATATTTCGCCTTTATTCCATTTTGGATTGCAGGATTGACTAATCGGCAAGGGAACGTATTCCACATCTAAAAATGGATCATTAAATGTGTAGAATACAACAGGAAGATTGATTTCCTCAATCAAATTATTTTTTGAATCAAAAAATAAAAGTGTATAGTTTGATTGATTAGTTTTTTTAATTTCTTGATTTCCTATGTAGGAATTGATTTTTGTTAACTCCACACTGTCATTTCTATAAATTAAAAAATCAAACTGGCAGATTGCTTCTGCGGAAACAAATTGGATACTCAAAATTAATAAAGTGATTGGTATTAAAATTTTCCAATTCTTTATGATTCCATTTATTAAATTATTTTTTTCTTTCATTTCCTGTAAAAAATCTTAATTTTAAAAGTAATTTAGTTTTTGGCATTTTATGTTGTGCCATTTGGGACGTTGCTTACTTCAAATAATCTCTCCTGAATCATAAACCTCTTGAGGCAAACCTTCCGGGTAAAATTCGCTTCCATCAGGGGCGTTTGTTTGCTCGTAGTTTGGAGCTTCTTGTTGGGTGATTCCTACTTCTCTCTGCTCTGGTGGAAGCTGTGCCGTGGTGGTAATGACATCTTCTACCCTTATTCGAGTATCGGCAAACATAAATCCTGCTGGCGTTTGGCTAGTATAGGTACTAAAAAGTTGATTTCTAACTTCTGGATCTGCAAAGTTTAAACTAAAGTAGTAGTCTGGATTTTCGCTTACTATTCTGTAAAAACCAATCATGGCGTTTAGACGCTCGTTGTGCATTCCCAAGTAATGCGGACTCCCGAGTATCGGTATGCTTTCACCTTCCCCAGGATGACCAATATATGGTTCTCTAACAAAACTATTAAATTCGTTTTCTGTCCATCCGCGTCTTACTGCCATTAGAACTACACCATAGTCAGCCTCTACTTCAATCCAACTTCTATAGAATGCCCTTGCCAATGACAAATATCTATCTCGTTCAATAAAAGAATTTTCCTGATCCTTTAAAGTCTGCCATGTAACATCATTTTGAAACAATCTTTGAATGCGCTGCCTAATAGCATTATCTTCTCCAGGGTTACTGGATATGGAGATTTCTGGAAGTTGCTCTAGTACCTGCCTTTCTCTCGTCCACTTCCTTGATAGTATATCTGTTAATTGATTGAAGTGATTAGATTCCAATCTGACTATTCTTTCTTGTGCATCATTAGCTGCTCCTAAAGTTTCCCAGTATCGAGCTGCAAAATGCATCAATTCATGGTCAATAGTGTAAAGTGTAAAAAATCTATCATATGTAGCAATAGGAAACATGTCAGGATTAATTTTAATTATTAAAGTACCACCTGAACTAGGGTTGAATGGAGCGAACCCTCCGATATTTCTGCCATATTGAATTTCTATTCTTGTTAGCGGAACTTGTGTATTTCTAAACGTGTTGAAGAACTCAGCTATATTTTGTTGGACAAATCTAATAATGTATTGATTTAAGTCATCGTTCGGTGCACGGTCGTTTGAGCTTTGAACACTAGTAAATATTGGTATTTGCTCTACTGATGTTTCATAGCTATTAAACAACATATTTGGGTTAATACGTTCTTCGGGCGTGACTGATAGTATTAGAAGGTCGCCCATAACACGGCCTATTTTTTGCATTGTGAGGGAGTCAAATACTTCTCCTCTCCCTGAAATGTAGTAATCTGTAAACCGTCCAGTGCGGTCTATAGCCATACCAGCTTCATTGTCCGCTGGAACGTAATAAGGCTGGTTGCCTAGTCTCCTATAGACAATAAATGCACCATCGGGATATATTCTCCCCAAAATTCTATCAGTCTCGGGATTTGGTTCAAATAAATTGTGTATAGGATGTTCAACACTTTGTCTAGTGAAGCCACTTGTTCTTTGCCTTCCAGAAATATCCCAAACAATTCCTCTTTCATCCCTCACCAAATTGCTTCTTATTTCCTCAATGCTTCTTTGAATTATTCTAACAAAATAATACCCGAACCGGTTATTTTGTGTTATTTGTCTTATTTCGCCTATTTTATTTCCAATTACTCCAACTTGAGTGCCGGAAGTGTCATATACATCATAACCGTTTTCACCTCTTTTTACTACATTACCGCTGAACGAACCCCTTAAGCCATTGGAATATCTGTAAATTTCAGAACGAGCTTCGGATCCTTGAGGATCAATAAATCCTGCTGAGGCAAAGCGGGTAACATCAGCTATGTATTCTTGTTCACCTACAAAAAAATGAAGGTAGTGTAGATGAAAAGGAATATAAGATGAAGTTAAGCGAATATTTTCCGAATTACGAACCAAATCTATGAAGCCAGGTCTAGGAGGTATCGACAAAGATCTTAAATTTTGATTAGTAGAAATTGTTTGAGTCGGTGTTCGCGTTGAAGGAGGTGTAGGTGTGCGTGTCGTAGGAGTAGTTGCTGAAATTGGTCTAAAAGCAAAATCAATACCGTCTATGGTACCAAATAATTCAACGACCGCTCGTCCATATCTATCAAAAGTATGATGGTAAACGGTAAAGACCCCATTAACTACTCTAACAGAAATCCTGTTAATACGGACTCCGTTAATTTGACAAAAGCTGCAATCAGTGCTGGCAAAACTTTCCCAGCTCTGGACAGGTGAGGAATGGATCCATATTCCTTGCTGATTGTAAGGGTAATCCGTAAGAATATATTCAGAATTACCCATAAAGAAGTGCAGAGCGCCGTATCTATTTCTGTCAAAAGGATTTGGCCACTGGATGTAGCCGCTTCCAGGAGCACGTGTTTGAGTGGGATTAGGTGCAGTTTGTAAGAGTCTTGATCCTGAATTTGACCTATAAACAAAAGAGCTACGATCTAAAGTACCAGTTAACCGGGCTGTTGTCCTGCCATTAACAAAAACATTAGTAAAAACATTAAAATTTCCATCAATATAAATAGGAACAGGACCGCTTGGATATCCCCTCCATGTTTCCCTAGGCATAGAACTGATCCAAGATCCTTGCTGATTGTAAGGATAGCCATTTAGAACAAATTCAGAATTCCCAATATAAAAGTGTAAAACTGGGAAGGTATTTACTCCTGCAAGGGGTCCTGGCCAGTCAACACGACCACCTTGTGATGACGGCTCATCCAGTAAGCTTTGTCTTTCAAAACCTCCACCTCTTTTATCAAACTTAACCTTATGATAATCAATCACTTCATTACTATTTCGGTCGTATATAGTTGTATTCAACTCCCACTCTCCGTTTTGGTCTTCACTCTTAAAAACATAGGTGAATAATTCACCTTTCCATTCATTTGGGCCAGTAGGAATATCAATATTATTAGTTATCGGGCAATTATTTTGAGGAGAAGGTACTTTTCTAGGGCTTGTGGGACATTTATTAGATTGAGGAATACTGCAATAATCGCAAGCTAGCTCGTCTATTATACGATTTGTTAAATCAGCCAATTGTCCATTAGGGACTTCAACCTCAACTTTATACTTAGCTGGTATTGTAGCACCTTGAGAACTTCTTACGACATTATAGAAAAAAACTAATTCATCCTGTTCATTGTATCGTATTCTTTCGTTTGAATCAAAATTTAAAGTGTTGTAATCAAATGTCCTATAATCAAACCTGCTGTTTGGAGGAAATTTAAGCACAGTTGTTTTTAGGTCTATCGCATTCGTTGAGGCATAAACGGAGTAACTATTTACAATTAAAAATACGTTAAATGCTATGATTAAGATTGAAAATAACTTTATTCGACCCATTTTTTGCATTTTAGTAATAATCAGCAATCTCCTCATTTTTTGTCTTATAATATTTGCATAATTCAATAATAATTGCTCCGATGCTTGAGATTAACACTATAAATAAAAATTCAAATACGGCAAGTGGCGCCATGTCAATGTATTTTCCAAAAGAGGGGATAAATATGCCGCTTGCAATAAATGTGAAAGAGCTAATGACCGCAACTATCAGCAGCTTGTTCTTGAAAATTCCGACTTTGAATGCGGGGTATATTGTTGATCTTGATGCGAGCGATTGATATAATTCAAACATACCAATCGTTAAGAAAGTCGCAGTTTGAGCCTTGGGAAGATCATGGTAGGTAAACCAAAACCAGCTCATCACCGACAATGCCACTACAGTCAGAGCAATAGGATAATAAATAAGGAAGGGATTAAGCCCTTTGTAGATTGGCTCATCCTGCTTTCTTGGCTTTCTTGACATTGCATTAGGCTCAAAGGGATCTGTGCTTAAAGCTAGCGCAGGCAGACCATCTGTAACAAGATTAATGAGTAATAGCTGAGTAGCTGTTAATGCCAGCGGAAGCCCCAGCAATATCCCTATGAATATAATCAGCACCTCTCCTATATTGCCAGACAATAAAAAACCAATGTACTTTCTTATATTGTCATAAGTGCCCCTGCCTTCTTCCACTGCATTTACGATGGACGCAAAGTTGTCATCAGTAAGCACCATTGAACTTGCTTCTTTGCTTACATCAGTTCCTGAAATGCCCATTGCAATTCCGATGTCCGCTTTCTTCAGCGCAGGGGCGTCATTAACACCATCTCCCGTCATTGCGACTACGTGTCCTTTTTTCTTTAGCGCATCAACAATTTTTATCTTGTGCTCAGGATTTACTCTTGCGAATATCGCTATGTCTTCTACAGTTTCCTCGAGGTTCTTCATCTCGTCAAGCTGGGTGCCTGTAACTATCTTACCCGCCAAGCCAATTTTCTTTGCAACAGCTCTTGCAGTTATTTCGTGGTCGCCTGTTATCATCACGACCTTTATTCCGGCTTTTTTGCATTTTTCAATGGCTAACTTGACCTCTTCCCTTGGCGGATCAATCATTCCCTGCAATCCTGCAAAAATGAGATTTTTTTCAGGCTGTGTATCCAAAACAGTTTTATAGGCAAAGCCGAGAACCCTTAATGCGTCATCCGCAAATTGTTTGTTTATTTCCAGTATCTCTGCTTTGTCGTCTTTTGTCAGCCTTCTTATTTTTCCGTCGATGTTAATGTAATTGCATAAATTTAATACGACCTCTGGAGCGCCTTTGACATAAGATATTTTCTCGCCGTGGCGCTTATGCATTGTAGTCATTAACTTCCTTTCACTAGTGAACTCAATTTCATCTATTCTGGGAAATTCGAGCTCGAGCTCCTCCTTCTGCAAACCGGCTTTTGCGGCACTTACGATTAAAGAACCTTCTGTGGGGTCCCCGTTGAGATTTTCTCCTCTAAGCTCAGCGTTATTATTGAGAGTACCTATCTCCAGCAACAGTTTAATACTCTCCACAATTGCTGGTTTCCCTTTGAACAGAAATTCGCCTTTTGGCTCATAACCTGTTCCCGTAACATCAATAACTTTGCCGTTGGCAAATAACTTTGTTACAGTCATCTGATTTGCAGTTAAAGTTCCGGTCTTATCCGCGCAAATCACAGTTGTTGAACCCAGAGTTTCAACACTTGGCAACCTTCTGATTAATGCATTTCTTCTAAGCATTCTCTGAGTTCCCAAAGCAAGCGATATCGTGACAACCGCCGGAAGACCCTCGGGAATTGCCGCAACTGCAAGTGAAACTGCAACAAGAAGCATTTTTAAAAGCGGCGCCTCATGAAACAATAATCCGACCCCGAATACAATGACAGCAGTCGCGATTGTTACAATGCCAAGCCATCTTCCAAGGTTGTCCATCTTTTTTTGCAATGGGGTAGGTTCAGTCTGAACTTGATCTATCATAGTTGCGATTTTGCCTATTTCGGTGTGCATCGCAGTTCCAACGACAACAGCCTTTGCTCTTCCGCTGACTATAATTGTGGTAGAGAACACTATATTTTTTCTGTCAGCCACATTTGTCTTTTCAGGCAGCTCTTTTGTGTTTTTGCTTACCGGTCTTGATTCCCCTGTCAAGGCAGCTTCCTGGCTCTGCAGATTAAATGACTCTATGAGCCTTGCATCAGCTGGAACTTTGTCTCCTGTCTCAAGAAGTATTATGTCGCCAGGCACGAGCTCTTTCGCATTAATGTCTTTTTTCTGCGCATCCCTCAGCACTGTCGCTCTTAAAGATGCGAGTTTTTTTAGGGCTTCAATCGCCCTTTCTGCCTTGTACTCCTCATAAAAGCCAAGGACTGCAATAAGGATTATTATCACAAGAATCACAATTGCATCAATCCACTCCCCTAAAAATGCGGAAATGACTGTTGCAATGATTAATATCCATATCACAATGCTCTTGAATTGCCCAAAAAAAATCTCCCACGGAGAAATTTTTTTGCCTTCTTTTATTTCATTTAAGCCGTGCTGGGCCAGCCTGCTTTCAGCATCTGATTGCGAAAGTCCATTTACTGTTGTTGTCAGCTCCTTTAATACCTGCTCAATCGTTTTGCTGTGCATTCTTTAGAAATGATCTGTGCTGCTTATATTATTTTCCTTAAGTTTTGTTTTAATGTCCTTTAGTTTTAAGATGAAATATTCTAAACAGTCCAAGCCGCAAAAACTTGCCTTCTTTTTAAAATCATCAGGGCCAAAAATCAACGTATAGTTATTGGCTTTGTAAAAATTTAAATCATTTGTGCAAGTTGCGCATATTTTTTCATGCTCTTTTAATTTTCTTTTTATTTTTTCTTCCAATAATTTCTTTAACATGATTGCTCCGGTGTCAAGGTCATTTTTAAAACGCCTCAGCTCGTCATACTCCAATATGTCAATTACATCCTCAAATTTTCTGCCCATTCAATTCACCTCATTGTTTTTGTTATTGATTTTTTATGCTATTGAGTTCTAATAGAGCCTTTCGTCCAAGTTTTGTTTGTCTCCTTTATTTTCCTCGAACTTAATGTACCATCTGTTAGCTTCTTCATCATATGCGAAAATCACATTGTGTTTTTTTTTCTTGTCAAGGGCAAAGAGAAGCGGCATCGGAATTGTAGTTTCAAAACTAGAGCCTCTCTTGTACAATTTTCTTCTGAATTCAGTTGCCATGCTATTTACTTATTTTTTTACTTAATTTATTACTTATTTATAAACTTTTTGATAAAATCAGACTTTTGGAGTAACAAAGTGAGATTCTCTACTTATTTATCTACTTATTTAAATACTTATTTAAAACTTGAGTGTCATTATGACCATAAAATACAGAGAAAAATCAATAATAATATCCTTTACCTGTACAGCTTCCCAAGCAAATCGCTCTTGGTTATTGAGCCAATTAATTTTCCTTCTTCAGAAACTAAAATTATAGGATAATGCTTCAATAGGTTTGACACTACTTGGATTGATGTTGTCTTTGAAATAATTGGCGGAGAATCCTGCATGACATCCTTAACTTCCTTGCCTTTTGAATTTAGCAAGGCATTTAAAATTGTTGATTCTGAAACTAAACCCACTAACTTATTGTTGTCTATCACAGGCAGCTGAGATATCTCAAATTTTTTCATTCTGCCAATCGCCTCTTTTATTGGAGTGTCAGAGGATATGCCTATGATTCTGCCAGTCATAATCTGCCCTGCCTTAATCTCTTCCTTTTTCTCCAGTTCGCTTAAAGCGCCGAATATTTTCTTTGTTTTTGTAAAAGTGGGATCAATTCTTCCAGACTCAATTTTAGCAATAAGCGATTGTGAAACTCCTGCCCTATTAGCCAGTTCAGTCTGAGTCATGCCAAGCTTTTTTCTTATTTTCTTGATTTCTTCCAGTTCGTATGTCATTTTTCAGGGATATTTTAATTTTTTTGTGTGGTTGTGCTCTCTGTTTTTAAAATTATTCCTTTTGGAATATTTTTATCACAAATCTATTTAAAAAACTGCAATAAATCAAGCTAATAATGAAGTATCATTATCATTCTATACAACGAGGTGGGTAAAATGCCAAACATTACATATGTTACTAGCGAGAGCGTTACAGAAGGGCATCCTGACAAGATTTGTGATCAGATTAGCGACACAATTCTTGACTCTCTGTATGCGCAGGATCCGTATTCAAGGGTCGCAGTCGAGTGCCTGACTACGACAGGATTGATAGTTGTAGCCGGAGAAATAACAACAAGAGGCTATGCCGATATACAGGGAATTGCCAGAAGGACTTTGAAGGAGATCGGATATACTAACCCACAGTATGGCATTGATTTTGAGGATGCTGGTGTATTGGTGAGCATACACGGACAAAGCCCGGATATTGCACAAGGAGTTGATGAAAGAAGCGGTAAAGAGCAAGGCGCCGGCGACCAAGGCATGATGTATGGTTATGCCACAAATGAAACTCCAGAATTAATGCCGTTGCCGATAATGCTTGCAAATAAGTTAACAATGAGACTGGCAGAAGTAAGAAAGAAAGGCTTAGTGACAGACCTTGGTCCTGATGGAAAATCGCAGGTTAGCATTGAATATCATGATGGTGTTCCCAAAAGGTTGAGTGCGGTTGTCATTGCCCAGCAGCATTTGGACAAGATAAGCGAGGAAGAGCTAAAGGAAGAAATAAAAAGTAAAGTTATACAGTCGATTTGCGGCAAATGGCTTGATGATGAAACAAAGGTTTATATTAACGCCACTGGAAAATTTGTAATTGGAGGCCCTGAAGGTGATTCTGGCGTTACCGGAAGAAAAATAATTGCCGATACTTATGGCGGAGTAGGCAGGCATGGCGGAGGAGCTTTCTCTGGCAAAGACCCGACTAAGGTGGATAGAAGCGGGGCTTATGCTGCAAGGTATGTTGCAAAAAATGTTGTTGCAGCCGGCTTGGCAGATAAATGCGAAGTCCAATTGTCATATGCGATAGGGATTGCGCAGCCGACATCAATAAATGTGGACACCTTTGGCACCAACAAGATTCCTGAGCAAAAGATTGCTGAATTAGTTAAGCAGCATTTTAAGTTAACCCCAAAGTGGATAATTGACCACTTGAACCTGAGAAGACCAATTTACAGAAAAACAGCAGCTTACGGCCATTTTGGAAGGGAAGACCCGGACTTCACATGGGAAAAAACCGACATGGTAGAAATATTAAGGGAGGAAGCGGGGTTAACCTTAAGGCCATTGAAAGCAGAGACTAAAATAATACGTTAGAATTAAAAGTTGCCATTAGCCCACAATCTTGCAGCTCTTGATAAAATCATTTCATGTTTTACCTCGCTACTCTAAAGTAAGAAAGCTGATATGGTATTTATACATTTCTATGTCCTTTTTATAAAATATCATCAAATCAATAATTATATATACATAATGTTTCTGTATGGTTTAAAAGAGGGATTAAGATAAAAGAGCTTGAGGAGTTAATTGATTCAACGATAAAACATAAGAAAGCAATATTACTAGAGATAGTTAAGTTTAAGAATGCTAAATTCAAGGTTTTGGGTGCTTCAGAACACAAGATAAAATATTTAGAAGATTTATCAAGCATAGACCTTCCAAATCTTTTTACTGACGACGGCAGAAAGGCTATTCATGAAAGTGAGACTGGTTATGGAACTGCCTTGGTCATTGAGTTACGATTATTGGACTTGCTTAAAAAATTTAGAGACATAGAGGCCAATTTATTAAAAAAACTTCATGAATTGAATCAAAAGGTGTTTGAGCATCACAACAACGAAATCAAAGTTTTAATTAAACAGTTAATCTGGTTAATCAGCTTCAAAAGCACCGAAGGAAAAGCAGCATTTGACCGTTCAACTGGCGTATTATGGCTAATCCTTATTTATTATAACATTGAGAAAGAAGAGTATATACTCAGCAACGAGCTTGAGCATTTGCTTCAAGAAAGCGAAATTGAAAATCTTGTAAGAGGCAAGTTTCAATCAGTGATAAATGACGCGAATAAACTCAATTTGTTTCTGAAATCTGAATTAAAGGCCCTGAATTTATTGATTATTCAAGTTAAACAGCAGTTGTCTCTTTTGGCCATATTGGGAAAACTAGTGTCTGTAAATGCAGAAAAAGCTGTTAAAAATTATGTTCAGGTTTTGATTATTGGAGGCGGGCTTGCTGGAATTTCAACTGCATATCACCTGACTAGAGCTAATGTTCAAGTAATGGTGGTTGAGGCGGGAAGAATCGGCATGGGAAGGGATGACATGATAAGTGGGACAATGAGCATGGGATTTCCGCGCCACTCATTAATGATTTTAACTCCATATGACAGTAATTATGAAAAATTTGTAAAGAAAAACAGAAAAGGCGGACAGGGGAAATTACGCGCAAGAATTTTCTTGGAGATGAGCACTGCTGGAGTCGAAATGCAGAAGAGCATTGGAAGACAACTCGGCCCTGATATAATCAGGCAATATGGAACTTTAATGGTAGGCAACAAAAAAGAGTTTGAAGCACTAAAAGATGAATATAAATATTACAAGTTAATGGGATTTGGAAGAGATTATAATCTCGTTTCAAAGGTGCAAATAGCTGAACTTTACAAGACTAGCGTCTTTGAAGGCGGGCTTTTAATACCGAATGATGCCATCGCTTCTGGAGAAGAATATCCCAGAATTCTGGCGGACAAAGCCGGTTTAACAGTAGCTGAGAACGCTAAAGTAATTGACATTAAACAAACCAAAACAGGGGTTATGGTAAAAACTGATAGTGCTGGCGACATTACAGCAGATTACGTAGTTTTAGCCACAAATGGATTCTTGATAGATAAAAACTTGCGGGGAAAAATTTGGCCTTGGTGGACATTTGAAATATCTTACGAGGATAATGGCCCAAATACCCCAAACTCATTCGATTTTAACGATGACTATCATTGGTTTTCAAGGCAAGATAACCTTCTATTCATTGGAGGCGGAGCGACGTCAATTATAAGCAATAATTTTAGATTTTACAAGTATGAAGAACGGGAAAAAGGAAAATTGATTAAATGGGTTAACAAGATATTCCCACAAACTAGGGGCAAACAGCCAGTAGCGTTTCACTTTGGTGTTGGAGCATACACTATCGATGAAGTTCCTATAGTTGGGAAATATTCAATGGAAAGCAGAATCTTTTATATTGTAGGATGTAACGGCACGGGACAAAGCACTTTAAGCTATGCAGCATCGCTAATGCCCGGAATTATGGGTTATGTTCCGCTCAATGATAAACAAAGAAGAATTGCAGAATTTTTGTCGCCAACAAGGCCAACGCTAAAATAAGTTTCATTCAAATTCAAGAAATTTCAATTTTTTTTGAAAAATGGCAATTTAACTACGAGTTCTTTGTGCAACAAATACTACTTCATAACGCGGCTTATTTGCCTTATAGCTGCCTGCATTATTTTGATTTGATTGAACCTGTCTGCGGTAAACCAGCAGTTGACCACTCAACGCCTCAGATAAGGCAAACTCCAGTGATTGATAGTGGAACGGGTTTGCAGTATTACCAATTTTTGCATCCCCAGCAAGTTCCTGTTGAGTGTCGCGTAAATCTGTTCCTGCCCTTTGACTAACCCAAATTATGCCCCACGAGTCCAAATTGCCGTCTAAAAATGCATCTGTTCCCTGAATTAATACTCTCGGGTCTTCAACTTTGACAAATGGTATTCCCTTCAAAGCTTGTTCGATTACAGAATATAATGAAGTATACGCCATTATTTTTTCTACTGAAAGGAACAAACATCGTTATTTAAATCTTTCTGCGTTTGCTATATTTTAGTAGTAAATCTTACAAATTATTTTTCCTTTTCCATATTTTGATTTTCCATAGAGTATATGGACAATTGTGATGTTTCAAATCTTTAAGATATAAAATCCATAAATTGTATAGATATCATCGGGACCAAATTTTTTTTTGAATTGGAGCAAAGACTTATTAGATTGGCCGAAATCCGCATATTCATATTTCTTTTTTTTCAGTTGTTCCAATTCGTCCAGATTAGAAAGCTCGCCTAAGCCATCGTATTTGTAATTGTGCAATCCAATAGCAGAGTGATAATTATTGCTATTCGGTATGGACCATCCTGCAGTTATAGAGCAGGGTTCACCATTTATGATTATAGTCCGCATCATATCCGTCCCTTCAAAGTCATAATTGATAAAATTAATATACATTTGCGGGTTTTGATTTTTATTTACTTTGTTTCTGCATTTTTTCCACCTAAGGACTATGTCGCTTAACTTTTTCTTGTCAATCTCTCTTGACGGCAATATTTCAACAATATGAGTTTTCAATAATTTATTTTTGATATTCCTTAACTTCTTCCATTTTTTGCCATTCAGGTTTTCATCCCACTTCTTCAGGTTAAAAATCGGCGCATAAGATAGAAGCGGTGGCTTTGTGCCCTTATATTTCGTCGAGCGCTTGAGCATATTATGAACAGCATCTACACGATTCTCTTGGACTGAGGTAAAAACCTTTTTATCTTTTTTTGATATTAGGATATAATCTAAGAATCGTTCAAATAACTCTAATCTTTTTTCCTGCGGAGCAAGTGCTTCACCAATCATTTCCCATATACCGCTTTTATATCTTACTGACATTATACCGCAAGAATTATCGAATTTAAAGAAATATGGCTTTATATAATTCGTTTGTTGATTGCGGAAATACCAATAATTATGCTCGCTTGAAATGCCGTTTTTCTCAATACAACCAATAATTTCTTCCTTACTCTCATCAAGACTTGTTATAATGTCCATTTGAACCCTACAGGATTGCGCAGGATGTAAAAAAACCGCATAAGCGTGGCTTAAGATAACTTTTTGCGGAGAACAACCGCGATTCTCTCATTTTGAAATTCACGATTTCTCAACTTCCATTTTCATTGCAAAAATTTTATATTAGGCATGATTAGATTTTTCTTTTTTTGATTTGTATGACATTTTTCTGATTCCTATTTTTTGTTTTTTCGAAGTCTTTCCATAACTGCCTTTAATATTACCGGCCAGGCAATTGTTGCATCCGAATAAACCTCTGCAAACCTGCCGCCTTCACTTTCCGGCACGAATTTCCCCCATGAGACGCCTTCAGAGTATGGACAGCCTGACAAACCGCCCCAGTGGACAGGCTCCGGACAAATCCTTACTCCATACTGGAATCTTTTCGAGCCTCCTTGGCCAGGCAATCTTTTCTCGATGGCATCCAGATTTGGAGCGACTTGTTGCGCCCAGTTTCTTGGGGCTCCTCCACCAATTGTAAAAATCCCAATCTTATTAGCTGATTTAATTTTTTCAACATAATTCCTCAAATCCAAAAAAGAATTGAACTGGAATGGCTTCTCGCCTTTTGACTCCTGCATTCTTGTATATATGTCGATAAAAAACCCAAATTCAGAATCCGTAAATGCGGGGATGAAAACAGGTACTTTCTTTTCATAAGCAGACTTCAATATGGCTCTTTCATCTGTATTTTCTTTCAAATAACTGCCAAGCCATCCATTTATCTTGTAGCTGCACAAAACTTCATTTCTATCCACTTTTTCAAGGACATGCATAATAATCTCTTCTACATCATCAAGGTTTTTCTCAAGTTCTAGGGTATCATAAACACGGTTGTAGCCCTTCTCAAAAAGCTTTGTGTCATCCATGCTTTGGTTGTACTTGAAGTGCCTCATGCCGACAGACTCAACAAATCCATGTGCCATCAATGCCCCTGTGCTTACAATCGCATCAAGCATTCCTTTGTCAATCATGTCGCAAATCAGCAAGCCCATTTTGGCAATTGTCATTGCCCCTGAAAAAGTTCCTACAATAAAGCAGTCCTTGTCAGAAGCCATTTCATGGAGGACATCAACAGCTTCTCCCAAATTCCTAGCACCAAAAGCTGTCTTGGACATTGCGCATGCCAATTCATCAAAATTAGTTATTTTGCCCAAATCAAGCGGCTCCAATGGGACAAAATTGTCAGAAAATCCAGTTGAATATTTTGAAGGGTCCCTTATGGCTGAATGTGCATTCCTGTTTTTCATAAACTCACAACAAATTAAAATATATCGATAAGCATAGAAATCAAGCATATATATAAATGTTAGTTTATTTTTTTGAAGAAAATTTATGACAATCTCCTTTTGAAGTCCTCATATCCGAATTTCCGGATGGTTTTTATTTTTTTGTCTTTTGGACTGAAAATTGATATTGACGGCAAATTCACTCCATTAAATGTTGTGGTCTTGACCATGCTGTAAATGGCCATATCGGTAAATACTAATTTTGCTCCAACATTGAGCTTATGCGGGAATGCATAATCTCCTATAACATCGCCAGCAAGGCAAGTAACTCCTCCTAATCTGTAAATATGGGAGAATTTCTTTTTATCTTTTTCACTCAGGCGGGAAGCGATTTTCGCTCCCTCTATCTCAGGTGTGTATGGCATACCCAATACATCAGGCATATGGGCTTCTGCAGATGTATCCAAGATTGCAATTTGCATACCGTTGTTGATTATGTCAACTACAGATGCAACCAAAAAACCAGCATCTAATGCGACTGCTTCTCCTGGCTCAAGATAAACATCTACATTATATTTTTTCTTGAAAGATTCAATTATACAGCATAACAAATCAATGTCATAGCCCTCTTTGGTTATATGGTGTCCTCCACCCAGGTTTACCCATTTCATTCTGCCAAAATATTTCCCGAATTTTTCCTCAGCAATTTTCAAAACCCGCTCTAAAGCATCTGCTCCTCTTTGGCACAATGCATGGAAGTGAAGCCCATTTACACCATCAAGGGAATCTTCTTCAAAGTTTCTAATTGTAACTCCCAGGCGCGAATGAGAACCGCATGGGTCATAAAGAGGCGATGGAGCTTCCGAATGCTCTGGGTTTATCCTTATACCGCAATCAATTCCATGCTTAAGCACGGTTTTCTTGTATTTTCTCAACTGGCTAAAGGAATTAAAGATTATGCAGTTAGAGTATTTTACAAGATCTTTCATATCCTCTTCAGTATATGCTGGAGCTGCGACAACCACTTCCTTCCCAAATTTCTCGTAGCCAAGCTTCGCTTCATGCGGTGAGCTTGCACACACACCGTCAAGATATTTTCTAATCAGAGGAAAAGTGCTGAATGCTGAATACGCCTTAAGCGCAAGCAGTATTTTCGCTGAAGTGCGCCGCTTTACCTTACTGAGAATCCTAAGGTTATTCTCTAGCAATCCCTCGTCTATAACAAACGCCGGAGTGCTCACTTCTCTAATATCGAATTTCGAAAATCTATTTGTTTCCACGGCAATCCATGCTTATTAAGCATATCCATAAAGGGTTCTGGATCAAGTTGCTCAACATTAAAAACTCCGTTGCCTCTCCAGATGCCTTTAATAATCAACATAGCGCCAATCATTGGCGGAACTCCCGCAGTGTAGGATACTGCTTGAGATTTCACTTCCTTATAGCATTCAGCATGATCACATACATTATAAATAAAGATTTTCTTCCGCTTGCTGTCTTTTACCCCATCAAAAACACATCCTATAACAGTTTTTCCTGTGTAATTTTCACCAAGCGAACCTGGATCAGGCAATAAGGCCTTTAGGAACTTTAGCGGAACAATTTTTTTGCCGTCAAATTCAATTTCATCGATTCTTGTAATTCCAATATTTTGCAGAACTCTTAGATGTGTCAGGTAATTTTCAGAGAAGGTCATCCAAAACCGGATTCTTTCCAAGCCTTTAATATGCTTCACCAATGATTCAAGCTCCTCATGAAACAGCAGATAGCTTTTCTTAACCCCAGCTTCTGGATAATCAAAGTCCACTGAAATTTCCAATGGCTTTGTTTCTATCCATTTGCCTTTCTCCCAGTACTTTCCGTTTTGCGTTATCTCCCTAATGTTAATCTCTGGATTGAAGTTAGTCGCAAAGGCATGCCCATGCTGTCCTGCATTGCAGTCGACAATGTCAATACTCTTAATCTCGTCATAAAGTTTTTTTTGCGCAAAAGCGCAGAAGGCGTTTGTCACGCCTGGGTCAAAGCCGCAGCCTAGCAGCGCCATAATTCCTTTCTCCTTGAAGCGGCCATTATATTCCCATTGCCACTTGTATTCAAACTTGGGAACATCTATAGGCTCATAATTGGCAGTATCGATATAATGAACGCCAGTTTCCAGACATGCATCCATTATTGACAAATCCTGGTACGGCAATGCCACATTTATGACAACATCAGGCTTGACTTTCTTAATCAAGTCAATTGTTTGCAGAACAACATCGGCGTCTAACTCAGCTACATCAATAACTCTATTGGTATTTTCCTTAACATCCTTCTGTATTTTAATGCACTTTTCTATATTTCTGCTGGCAAGAGTTATTTTTGAGAAAACATCTGCAACTTGGGCACACTTATGCGCCACAACATTTCCTACACCGCCAGCCCCAATAATCAAGACACTTCCCATTCTCATCTTTTATTTTATTGAAGGCCTTTAAGAAAATATAATTCTATTTAAATTTTTCTAAGAATATATTCCGGAATGATTCCAAGTTCAATGTATTTTTTTTGGGTGTCTTTTGGCAGGTATTTGAAATCTCGCACCCTTTTTCTGCAGTTTTGGCTGCCGCAAAGGCAATCCATTTCCCAGTCATCCTCATCCATAGTGGTTGAATAGTCCCATGTGATTTCTTCGCCTGTTTTAATATTCTTAACCGCTATTACGTCTACTTTCTTGCCGTTTATCTTAAGCCCCGCGTTTGGATTGCAGGAATGGTTAACAAAATCATCTAGGCCTCCGGGCGGGCCCATGTACAGGTTTTGTCCAATCTGAACATAGCGGTCTTCCACCTCAAAATAGGGAAACGGCAATTGCTGATAGGTATATAAACCTCCATGGAGCTCCATGATTTTTTCATTTTTTTTGAAGTCTTTGTCGGCAAAGATGCCCTTACCGTGTTTTTTTGAATTTTTTAAAATCAATTCAGCCATTTGACACTCATTCTTTGAAATTCTGCTTCACTAGTTAATAATCCAGATTGCTCTGGTTTGCCAAACTTGTTAATATATTTTTCTTTTTAGTAGAATAAAAATCAATTGAGAAATATCAAATTTCGCTCAAAATCATTTTGCGGGGGAAGTCAATTCCTCTTTTAAGGATATGCTTTTCAAATTTCCTGCACTCAAAGGCCCCTATCAAGTGCTGTATGGCCCTCTCCGTCTCAAATTCCTTGCAGGAAAAGATATCCATAAATACATAATCCTGGTCAGGGAAAGTATGGATGCTTATATGGCTTTCTGCAATCATAACAAAACCTGAAATCCCTTCTGTCCCATGTGAAAATTTGTCAAGCCACTTAACTACATATGGCAAAGTCATCTTGGTCATGCCTATTTTCCCAGGCAACTTATTTAGAATATCATACACCAAGGTTACAGACGAAAGTTTCCTTTTGTTGCACCCTGATGCATCGATTGTAACGTGCAATCCAAATTCGCTCATTTTGTAATCACAGTTTAAAAATCACTCTTTTAATTTCTAAATAATTATAAAGGTAGTATTTAAATCTTTTCTTTTTTTAATTTTTAGACGATATTTTTTGAAAAAATGTCTCAAAATTTTTTTAAAAAAATAATAAAAAAATTTCTTTGGAATCTTCGACGATAAAAAAATTAAGTTTTTTCCATTATTTTTCGAATTTTTCTATTTCTATTTTTTAATTTTGCAATGTCAAACTCGCAGAAATAGCAGTATATTTCATTTTCTGTTAAATTTCTCCGGCAGTTTGGGCATTTTGGAATGTTTGCCATGTTAAACCGGCTGAGGAATAAAACTATGCAGGAGCATAAACACCAAGGCAGCGGCAACTATGGAAAAATAAACTGCCTTGTTCCACCTGAATATTTTGCGTCCGTCAAACAGCCAAAATGGGAACATGTTAAACAAAGCGAGCCACGAGTTTATAAAAAACCCTTGGTAACCTATCACTCTAAATAATTTTGATGGTTGCATAAAAACGAATGACAAGAACACCAGAGCCAAGGCCAGATTCACAGCAGGACCAGCCGCAGAAATTTTGCCTGCCTTACTTCTGTCAATGTGCCCAAAAATCATAACGGCGCCTGGCGCAGCAAAAATTATCCCAAAAAATGACATTGCAATCGCAAGCACCAGCATATTATCAAATGACCTAAATTCGGCAGATCGGCCATACATTTGAGCTACAATTTTATGCCCTAACTCATGAAGAAGAAATCCTATGCCGACTGTTAAAGCCGCGATAATGAATTTTAAGTAAAAATCAGAGGAAAAAATAGATGTGGAGAGCGCAATAGCAAATGCTATCGATATTGCAATCCATGCCTTAATAATATCCTTAAGCTCTTCTTCAGAGGTGCTTATACGTCCCAGCATTATCTGCCTTGAGTTGAAATTCATTTTAGAACAATCAGCTGCTGACAAAAAGCCTATGCTTTTCTGCTCCTTCAAGTTCCTGCAAAATCCTTTTGATAATTGCCTTTTCCGGATCTGGCATTAACTTCACCCTTGTTTTCAAGTCCAAGAAACTTTCAAATGGTTTTTCCTCTCTGGTTTCAATTATCTGCCACATATGCTTTTTTCCTAATCCCGGCAGCAGCTCAAGCTGGTGCATTCTTGTGCTTAAAGGCCGCGCCTTATTATAAAATTCTATATACCTTTTTTCATTTTTTCCGACAATATCCTTAATGACAAACTCCAGCTCTGATTTTGCGGTAGCAGTTAATTTATCCACCGATATTTTGCCTACAATATGGTGTATCTTGTCTCTTTTTCCTTCCCCGATATAAACTTCCTCGAAGGGCTGCAGATGTACCCCTTTTTTTGGGACCAGCTCCAAAATTACAAAATGCTCTTTGCCTATGGCTTGCGCTATTGCCGATTTCATGTACATCGGCCTCTCATCATACGGATAGCCATTTGGCAAAAAATCCAGTACAATTGTTGTTTCTTCTTTTGCCCTCTCAGATTTTTCTGTTGATTCCATTTCACAACCCTATTGTTGCATTCACATTATGCAATTCCTTCTTAAGCCTGTCGTTTATTTCAAATTTTTCAAGCGCAATGCCTTTTTCTTCCAATACGCCAAGCAATTTCAGTCTTTCTTTCATTAGATGCGATATTTTTTTACTGATTTCTGTCTTAGCCGTATTATTTTTTTTAAGTTCAGCGAACAAGCTCGCTTCCCTAGCCCAGAGGTAGCCTAAGCACGACATAAGAGTGAATATTCTTACAACCCAGTGTGTAAATACTGGCTCTTTCATTAAATTTATGCTGGCTGCCTTTGGAGGCGGCAGCTTAGCCTCCATATGCTCTAGTATTTCTGACTCCTTTCCCAGTATTGACTCAAAATCTTTAATTTCGGTTATTTCCTTGCCCAAAATCCTTTTTTCTTTGCGGAAATATTCGCCCAGCAATTGCTTATCAAGCACAGCAGCCTCTCGTATGAGTGAATAGGCGGCATATTCCAGCGCTTCCAGCTCAGCTTTTGTTAGATATTTTTGACGCCTGACTTTTAAGTCTTTACTCCTTCCCATTATTTTTGAAAGGTTTAATTCCTCCAAAAACGTTGTTTCGAGGTAGTAGTTTATGCTTCGAAGCCTTGTTATTATTTTCCTGATATGGCTCAGTCTTTTCTTTAGCGCATGAAACGCCGCTTTGCTGAATTTATTTTTGTCTATTGAAAATGTTTCTATGACCAAATAATGCAGTTTATTAATTAAAATTTTCTTTTTTTTCTCAATTGATATGTCGCGTGCCAGCAGTATATCATCTATATTTTCAATTTTTGAGTAATCTCTATTACTGAAGTTTCCTGCTATCTTATTTGACTCTTTCGCCAGCCTCCTGTTTAAGCTGAGATATTTTTGATTTATATCCACCCTCATTTTAGTGCAAATAAATTTTTGTATTTATAAAGATTATTATAAAAGGGGGAAAAATCACTCATTCCCTAAGAACTCGTTAATTGCATCTACTATCTTTCTCATCGATTCATTGCTCAGCGTTATTGTGTAGCCCTGAAGCACAACTTTGAGCTCGTTCAAACTTGCCGGAGTTAAGTCAATAATCTTATGCACATGCTGCTCTTTTAGTCTAGGTATGTTTAGCTTTATTATTTTGTCAAAAAGTTCCCCGCTGTTTTTGAAAACTCCAACCTGGTTTATATAATCCTCTACTTTAGCTGCTCTATAATTTAATTCGTTGTCTCTTTTCTTAATTCTCTCGAGCTCTTTCTTCAGATCGTAAATATTTATCGGGCTTTCTGAAATAATCTGGGTTTCTGCCATTTTAAGCTTTCCTCAGGTGCACAGGATGAACTACCAATGTTTTTTCCTTTCCTAAATCGTTAATTGATACTTTATAGCACCTTCCACTTTTTCCTTTTATAATGCCGGATTTTCCCATAAACCTTGGAAAATACATTCCTTTCTGCACGGCTGGCTCAACGATAAGCTGAACTCGGTCTCCTAACCCAAAAGTCTGAAAGTATCTTGTCATGCTTATCTTGCCCCTGTTTCTTGCTTCCTTTCTGAATTTATACCTTGTTTTTCTCCTGAAGCCGCCTATTCTGGTTACCATTTTAGCATTGATTTGAAACATCGGCTATTATAAAAAGGTTTCTGACAAAAATTTGCATGATTTCAGCAATTAAAACCAAAAAATATAAATAAGCAGTAGTTATTCAGAAGTAAAAACATATTTTGGAGGCGGAAGAAATGGGACTTGATGCAAAGAGGCAAGCAAGTTTAGATAAAATTTTTGGTAAACCAGTCACTGCATCGACTGATACTATGGTAAATCCATCGTTGTTAAATTTACAAAATCCTGCTCTGAAACCAATAATTAATGAATTAAACTTCTTGTTAGGCCCTAATGGGTTAGATCAAGAACAAAAAAAGGGACTTCTTGGAATTCTTGAAGGTCGTGCCACTGAAGCACGGAAATCACGTATTGTTAATGAGGATTACAGTTTTAATCCAGGATTTTTGGGTTTAAAACGTGGATACCATGAAGGTTGCCTTATAAAAACTTTAGGCGAGCTAAGGGATACTTACATGGAAATATATAATAAGCGAACTCAAACTCCACCTGGCACATAAACTTTGTGTATCAATTTTCCATTTACTACCCCAGAATAGAAAGATTTATATATCTGGAAAAAAATTTAATTTTCAATTAAATTTTTTTCAGATTAAAAGGTGATTTTGATGGGATTTTTAAGCAAACTGAAGGAGAAATTGGGAACAGGTTCGAGTTCTGACATGTTTGAGGAATCTGAGCAAGGGTATGTTGAACTCGGAAGCGAAGCTGCACCTAATTCAAAGGCAAAATTGGCCGTAAGGCCTTTTGTGGTTGAAGAGTTTGAGCACATAAAGCCCATTCTTGACGCTTTAAGGGAAGGCCACACAATAGCCTTGATAAACATCAAGCCATTAAAAGACAAAGATTTGATTGAGCTGAAAAGGGCAATTAACAAGCTGAAGAAAACCTGCGATGCGATTGAAGGAGACATTGCCGGATTTGGTGAAAACTGGATTGCGGCTGTGCCAAGCTTTGCCTATATATTCAGGGGCCAAAAGGCTGCTAAGGAAGAAGGCAAGAAAGTTGAGGGTATGGAAGTAACTGAGTACGAGGAATAAACTTATACATGTAATGATGTCTCTTTAGTTGCAAATGCCCAAATATTAATCTGCCATATCGAACCACAAAATATAAAAATACTTTGCTTCTTTATTTTTTTATGACGGAAGAAATGCTAAAAGAAGAGGATTTTGAGCATCAGCCATGCCCTTTATGCTTTCAAAAAACCTTAATTCTCACTGAAAGGGAAACTGAAGTGCCGTATTTCGGCAAAGTTTATCTTTTTTCTATGACGTGCAATAACTGCAAATACCACAAAGCAGATGTGGAGGCGCTCGAGCAGAAAGAGGCAGCAAAATATGAGTTCGAAATCACAAATGAGGAAGATATGAAGGTGAGGGTAGTAAAATCATCCGAGGCCACAGTCAAGCTTCCGCATATTGCAACTATAACACCGGGACCCGCATCCCAAGGGTTTGTAACAAATATAGAAGGAATCCTCAACAGAGTAAAATACCAGATTGAGGCGACAAAGCAAACGGAGGAAGATAAAGAAGACAGGATAAAAGCGAAAAATCTCCTTAAGAAAATAATGAGGATTATATGTGGGCAGGAAAAGCAGAAACTAATCATTGAGGATCCGAGCGGCAACTCTGCAATAATAAGCGATAAAGCTGTTAAAAGTATATTAAAAGTCAAAACCTGAAATTGATTTTTAATTTTTTAGTTAAATTTAAAGCTGAGAGTGATTCAAATATTAAAAATTGGCATCATAGGCGGTTCTGGGCTTGAAGACTCTAAAATTCTGAAAGGCACAGCAGAAATAAACGCAACAACAAAATTCGGGAATCCTTCAAGTCCGCTGACATCCGGAAAAATAAGTAATGTTGATGTTGTGATAATCTCTAGGCACGGGAAAAAACATTCTATAAACCCGACAAATGTTAATTATCGCGCCAATATACTGGCTTTGAAAGAGCTGGGATGCACTCATATAATTGCAACAACTGCCTGCGGCTCATTAAGAGAAGAGATAAAACCAGGCCATTTGGTTTTCTGCGACCAGTTCATTGACAGAACGACAAAAAGAGCCTCAACTTTTCACGACAGCGATAAAGTCTGCCATATTCCGATGGCAGAGCCCTTTTGCCCTAAGCTGAGGGAAATACTCTCAAAAACATCAACCGACATTGGAATGGAGCACCATAAAAAAGGAACAGTAATTACAATAGAAGGACCAAGATTCTCGACTAAAGCAGAAAGCCATCTCTATAGGAACTGGAAAGCCGATGTAATTAATATGAGCACTGTGCCAGAAGTTGTTTTGGCAAGAGAAGCCGGAATATGTTACGCAACTATTGCGATGAGCACTGATTATGACTGCTTTATGGAAGACAGGCCGCAGGTCACAATCGATGAAGTTCTAAAAGTTATGAAACATAATGCCAATAATGTTAAAAGGCTTCTTTTAGAAGTTATACCGAGGATCAACTATGTAGATTGTAAATGCAAAGAAGATGTCAAAACTTCAATAATAGGTGGTTAAGATTATAAAGTTAAAAAATTATTAATTTCGGCAATTCAAGTGTTCTATTCTTGCGGTTTAATAATCACCTTCAATGACTCTTTTGCCTCAGCAACAAGGCTAAACCCTTTTTGAATTTCACTAAATTTTAATCTGTGGGTTATCATGTCTTTGAGATTGACTTTTTTGTTTTTGATTAATTCAATCGATTCCATTAAATCATTTGGTGCTGCGCCATACGATGTCATAATCTTTATCTCATTTCTCCAGAAATCGTTGATTGGAATCTCAAATTTTTCATCAGGCCTTGGCACTGCAAAAAAAAGGATTGTTCCTCCCTTATCGACGCATTGAAGTGCCTGTTTTGCAGCTGATAAAGACCCGCTGCACACTATCACTAAATTTGCCAATCTGTTTTCGTTAAATTGCTTTATTTTTGAAATTATATCTTCCTTTGCGTTAATAACCAAATCTGCTCCAAATTTTTTTGCCAAATTTAATCTGTATTCATTTAAGTCTGCTGCAATTATTTTTTTTATTGCTTTCGATTTTGCGAGCTTTACATGCATTAAGCCGGCAATCCCGCTTCCAAAAACCAGTAAGGTCTGATGCGGTTGAATATCTGCAAGCCTCTGCGCCCTTATTGCAGTTCCAAGCGGTTCTATAAAGGTTCCGTCCTCAAAATCGACATTTTCAGGCAGCTTAAAAGTTCCAAACTCAACGTTTATTCTTGGCACCCTTAAATATTCTGAAAAACCGCCAGGATCGAAATTTGTCTTGTGCAGAGTTTCGCAAGCAGTTTGGTGATTGTTTTGGCAGTAATAGCACGTCATGCAAGGCACGTGATGAGATGCAAAAACCCTGTCGCCAATTTTGAAATTTCTAATGTTTTTTCCAGTTTTTTCCACTATCCCACTTATCTCGTGGCCTAAAACAAGCGGTGCTTTTTTTATCCTATACCATTCCATAACATCGGAGCCGCAAATACCGCTTGCAATTACTTTAACAAGAATTTCATTTTCGTTAATTGCGGGGACTGGGCTTTCTTCAAGGCATACATCATTATTATTGTAGTAAACTGCAACGCGCATGAAAATCAGGAATATAATAGCAAAGGTTATATAAATGTTTTTTATTCAAATGCAAAACTACAGTCCGAATGCATGCTCAAATTCCTTAATCTCCCTTAATTTTTGAACTAGCTCGCATCCTTTGTCAGTGATGATTATATACTCATTTTTATCCTTTTTGACTTTTCTAATAAGGCTTTTTTCAACTAGCTCGTTAAGGTAGCCGACCATCTGGCTATGGGCAAGATTAGATTTGTACATTAAATGGGTTGGTTTTATCTTCCCGCCTTTATCAAGAATTGATGCAAGCATATCACCAATGATGTCTATCCTTGTTCTCTTTCCTGCCATATCTTAACACCATGATAAAAGCAATAAGTAAACTGCTATAACCGACTAACTGAATTAGCTCTCCTATTATATACAAATTGTTGTTTAAATCTATTGAAATATAAAAGATTTGGCTTATGGTTATTGCCCAAAAGCTATACGCAACCAATTTTGTAGAAAAATGCTTCTTGTTTATATATCTTCTTGAATAAGTGTAAGCGACAAGCCCAAGCAATATCAGCAAAGTTAAATGAAATAAATAGTAATGCGGATATGTAAGGTAGGTTGATATGAATATAAGGTATATCAGCAACAAATGATTTGGCATAGACTGCTTTTGATAGGTTGAATAAAGAGCGTAAACTCCAAAAAGCGTGAGGAGATAGTACAGCAAAAAGGATGTGAAGAAGAGAGAATGGGATTGCTTCATATTTTGGTAGACTGCCGTCACCAGCCCAAATTGCTTTGTCTCAATGAATTTGTAGTATATATTTAAATTCATCAAAATTTTAAATAAAAATGAACTCGCCAATAGTATGAATGATGAAGCAAGATACAAGTAATTGCGGTTTTTTTTTATTCTGTAGTATTTTAGGCTGAAGAGGGCAATTAGCAAGAGCACAAATATACTGATTATATCTATTAGGATGTCTTTCCCGTAAAACCATTGTGGACTATAAATTAGCTTTACCACATCGGCCTTGCCAAAATATCTCTTTAAAAAGCTTGTGAAAGATGCTTCTGCAAGTCCTTTCTTTAGTGCTGTTTCACAGAGTATTTAAAAGCCATGAATATCTGAATTCATTAAGAAATCTCATCTTAAACCCCAAGCGCAATCTCCAAGGCTCTTGGGCATTTTATTTTTTAATTTTAAGTGGTTTAGGAGGTGATAAAGACTATAGAAAAATAAAAAAGTTAGAACCCTCTGACTAAAGACCTCAAATGTGGCCCCCCGACAAAATGTTGGGGGTGGTCTTTTTAATAATTCTTTTTTCTTAATCGTTAGTTCTAATCGTTAACTTTAAATATTTGGCTAACAAGCTATTTCTGAGTAAAATGAACTTATCGCTTGTATGCCCATTATGCGGAGCACAATTTGATGAGCAATATCAATATTGCCCCGAGTGCGGCGAGGCGCTGGCAACCGGAGACTAAAAAGGGAGAAGGCATAACAATCTAATTCTCATGCTTTCAGAGAGATTTAAATGGCGGAAAAATCTTTAAAAAAGAGCTTAAAATATTCCATCTTTGATGGCGCAGCATTTGCCGTTATGGAAGGAGCTACAAGTTCTTTTTTGACCCCTTTCGCAGTAGCCTTAAATGCATCTTTGAGCTTGATTGCAGCCATGACTTATGTGCCGCAGCTTTTTGGCGCATTCATACAGCTTTTCACTGCAAAAATTGTGGAAATTGTAAGAGACAGAAGAAAAATACTTGTTGTAAGCTCATTCGTCCATGCAGCATTGTGGATCCCGTTGCTGCTTATACCATACGCAACGCCAAATCAAAAATATTTGCTCGTAGTTTATACATCACTGCAAACAATAGTTGCGCAGCTGATAAATCCCGTTTGGAATTCTTTAATGGGCGACATTGTTCCTGTCTACGAAAGAGGCAGATTTTTTGGATTGCGAAATAGAGTTGCGGGTGCAGTGTCTTTTATCGCTGCTTTGGCGGCAGGGCTGACATTGAATTATTTCTCCCCAAAAAATCCTTTTGCGGGATTTTCTATACTTTTTGCTATTGCGTTCCTCTCGAGGGCATTATCGGGCGTTTTCAGAGCAATGGTGGAAAATCCGCCTCCTGACCTTGAGCACGCAGTCAAATTTTCTCTTGTTGACTTTGTGAAAAGGATGGACAAAACAAATTATGGCAGGTTTGTAACCTATATAACCTTCTTTAAGTTTGCAGTCTACATATCCTCGCCATTTTTCGCAGTTTACATGCTAAGGGACCTAAACTTGAGCTATTTGCGCTACACTGTCATCATATCAGCAGAGTTGATAGCAAGCTTTTTTGCAATGGGCGTATGGGGCAAGCTCATAGATGAAAAAGGAACAAAATTTGTACTGTACATTGGGGGTATGCTGACTCCATTTGTACCATTGCTATGGCTTTTTTCAAGCAATCTAAAGGGGGACTTTCAATTTTATTACTTGATATTGCTTGAAGGGCTTGCGGGCATAGCATGGGCAGGCTTTAACCTAAGCTCGTCAAACTTCATATTTGATGCAGTCAAGCCGGAAAACAGGGTAAGATGCATTGCCTATTTCAAATTCTTTGAGGGAACAGCCATCTTTCTGGGTGCCGCTGCCGGTGGATTTATATTGAGTGTAATACCTTCATGGATTTTCTTGTCAGGCATCCCCTTTGTATTTTTGATATCGGGTTTATTAAGGCTTGCTATTTCATTGATTATGCTTCCCACTTTAAAAGAAGCAAGGCTTATAGAGCTAGACATAGGCCATAGCTTCTTTAAGAAATACCTTACAATAAGGCCAAGCGAGGGCATTATATTTGAAGTAATTGGCAAATACAGGAAAATCAAAGAAAAGGTCAAGGAAACAAGCAAATATTTGACGTTCAAAAAGGAGAGAATTATAGACGGCAGCGAAAAGGGGAGATATAACAAAAATTTAATGCGATTCATAGACAAAAACATCTCCCCGAAAAGAAAAGAGCACGATATTACAGATATGCACGAGATTGAGCACATAACTGAAGAAATTGAAAGAGGCAAGGTTAAGAAATAGAATTTGCCATATCCATCTGAATTTAAAACCAAAAATTATTTATAATTATAAAATAAACGCCGTGGATTAGATTAAAAATGCCCCTAACTTCATTATATACCTGCTTTCGGTGCAAAAAAGAATTTAATTTCGACAATATAAGGTACGATGAAAACAATAAGCTTATTTGCGTCGATTGTCTTGAGAAACAGAAAAAAATTGAGCATAAAGAAAAATTAAGCCTGGAAAAGACTGAAAAGGGCGAAGCAACAAAATTCATTTGTATAAGCTGCCGCTTTAAATTCTCGGTAAGAAAAGGAAGCCCAAAAACAATTAAATGCCCATATTGCGGCAAAACAAGGTTGATGCTGGTCAAAAAGTATAAAGACGAGGATGATTTGATAAAGGATTCTATGGACTCAAGGTTTGATCACTGAATGCGAAATCTAAGTGAATATTTTTCTTTTACTACTTCTTAATGAACTACCTTCCATTTATAAACTCTGTTGGAATCTTTCCATATGGAAGAATATTGACTTTTTGCCAAATCTTGTAAAGTATACCAGTATACAAAATAGTAATATTTATATACTAGTTAATATATTGAGAATACTCCAATTTTTAAAATAGTTAAACAATTGTAATTAGAGGTGAATAAGAATGGCAATGGATTTTGTAATTGAAAGTGCACTAAAACAAAGCGTTGCACAAAATGAAGATTTGCGAGTAGGCCAGGCTAATATTAAAGTTATTGGCTGCGGCGGGGCCGGCAGCAACATGGTGAGTTGGCTTTACAGAAAGGGCATCAGAGGAGCTGAGATTATTGCATGCAATACAGATAAGCAGCATTTGGAGATTACAGAATCTGACAAAAGGTTTCTCATTGGAAAAGAGCTTACAAGAGGGCTTGGCTGCGGCGGATTTCCAGACAAAGGCAACAAGGCAGCGCAAGAAAACATTCAAGAAATTAAAGAGGTTCTAAAGGGATCGGACATGGTCTTTGTATGCGCAGGCATGGGAGGCGGAACAGGAACAGGCGCAGCGCCCGTTGTCGGGCAAGTGGCAAAAGACTCAGGCGCAATCGTTATTGGAACAGTCACAATGCCGTTTAAGATTGAAAGAGCAAGGATTGACAAGGCAGAGTTTGGATTGCAGCAGCTTAGACAAACCTCTGACACCGTTATTGTAATTGATAATAACAGGCTGGTTAACATTGCAGGCAATCTTCCAGTTCAACAGGCATTTGCAGTTGCCAATGAGCTAGTTGCAACAATGATTAGGGGAATTGTCGAAACAATTGCAGTACCTTCATTGGTTAACTTGGATTATGCGGACGTAAAGGCTATAATGCAGGATGGCGGAGTTGCAGCAATCGGAGTTGGTGTGAGCGACACAACTAATCGGGTAGAAGAAGCTGTGAAAGGAGCCTTAAGCAACCCATTATTGGAGATAAGCTACAAAGGTGCAACTGGCGCGTTAATCCATGTCGAAGGCGGCCCAGATATGACTCTTGATGAAGTCAACAGGATTGGCGAGATAGTTGTCGAGAACCTTGACCAAGATGCAAATGTCATCTGGGGCGCAAGAGTCTCAGAATCCATGAAAGGAAAGATTGCGGTGATGACAATTATCACAGGGGTTAACAGCCCATGGATACTTGGCAAATCAGACAGAAAGTCAAGAGTGCTTGAAGCCAAAAGAATAAGCGATGAGCTTGGAATTGATTACTTCACGGATTAAAATTTTTTTATTTTTTTCAGTTTTTTAAATTTCAAGATAAAATATGAAATGGTCTAATCCCCTGACGAGAAACAGAGTATGTTTATATTGCGGTAAAGAAATAGCAAAAGGCGAGTTCATAGCCGCAATGGGAGAATGTGTTGGGTCGCTCAGTTTATACGTCAATTATTGGTGGATTGCCTTCAACCATTGGAAACTCATCAAGAACCCCTCAATTTATTGCAAATCATGTTTTGACAAACAATTTAAAAAAATTAAATAAAAAATTTTCAAAATCAAAAAAAGAATATTCGCTGTTGACATCAGTGCCATCGAAGATGGCACAATTTTTGATGAAACTTTTTCGCAAAAAGTTTCTCGGTGTCAACGGACGAAACCGTTGAGGTGATTACTATGCCAGTCGATGAAGAGAAAATAGTAAAAAAAATGGTTGCTGAAATAGCAGACTCAAATGAGAAGTTTATGAGCCAGTCTTCCCAGGATATGGAGAATTTCAAAAGGATTGTGCCAGTTCTTCTTGAGAAGGGGATAGATAACGTAAACCTTACAATGTTTGATGAAGGCACGAAATCAAAACTGCTGAATGCATTGGGAGAAGAATACATCAGGAGAGGAAATATGAATGACTCAGTAAAAGCCTTTATTCTTGCTGGAAATCGCCAAAGGCTGGTTGAGGTGGGAGAGCATTATGAGGAAGTTGGCCTATTTGCAAATGCAATTGACACTTACAGACTTGCAGATGCGCATGAGCAATTATTAATAATTGGAAAGAAGTGCCTGGAAAATGGGCATTTTGCCGACGCGATAAAGGCATTCAGGCTTTGCAATGATGTTGAAAACCTTACAAAAGTCGGCGATGAGTGCTTCCAAAAGGGTAAATGGGATTATGCAATTGAAATTTTCAGCGCTATAAGCAGTTTGCACAAGTTAGTCGAGATTGGAGATAAATGCCTGAGAGAAAGGCAAATTGGCTATGCGGCAAAGGCATATGAGCTCGCCCACGATAAGGATAAGCTAAGCGCTCTGGGAGATGTATGCCTAAGAGAAGGATTGCTTGCAACTGCGCTTAAGGCATATTCATTGGCTGGAAACGAGATGATGGTCACTTTTATAAGAGAGAACTTTGGCAACAAATTGTCAAGCTTTTAGATAATTTTTTTATATTTAAAAATGGTTAGAGATAAGTATAAAAGAAAATATAACAATCGAAAATCCCCATTAAATAAAATTCAATAAACTAACAAGGATAAATTAAACAAATAAGCGAGAGCGGCTTTTTTCGGCAAAAGTGCTGAAAGTAATCCGCTTCAACGACAAAATTCGTTGACGCTTTAATCAAGTGGGATTTCACTTCGTTCAATCCCACGAATTGAATAAATAGGCGAGGCGAGAGAAGTGGCAAAACAGCGAGCCGAGCACTAAAATTTGCCAAAGGCAGATTTAAGATTTAAAATAAGATAATAACGAGTTTGATAAAAATGGAACAGCAGCTTGATGCCTTCACCCAGAAAAGATTTGAGCTAATGATAGAAATGGCATCAAAGAAATTGCAGCAGGAAATGGTGGTCTTAAAAGAAAATATAGTCTCATTAAATAGTGAAATTGGCTCGCTTAAAAGACAAATTTCAAGAATCCAATTTCAGCCTCAGGAGCATGTCGCAGTTCAAAAAACCCTTATTGAGCCTCAAAGCAAAGAGGCACAACTGCAGCCAAGGAAAGAGGTTGAGATAATCGACTGCAGAGCGGATCATGAGAAAAAAGGGGAATTCAAAAGCGGAACTGCAAAGAATACTGAGCCAATAAGGCCAAGGTACGGAAATTACGAGCCTGATGATGTCAGCATTGACAAATTCTTTTATTTTGGAAGGAAATAAGCTATGAAATAATTAAGTCATGATCTTTAATTCAGATAAACCCTTTTTAATCTCTGTATGCTTGAGAGTCCATAGTTTTCTTCTGAGTTGGTTAAATCCTTATTTGCCCAATGTTTAAAATATCTTTGAGCAGAATCCCAATTTATTCCATCACCTAAACTATCTAAGGTTCCCAAGGTTTTAATTCTATGTTTGTGTATGTATGATTCATCACCTAAAAAAACTCCGAATGGGATGCCTGCAAACTCTTTTCTCCCATTTGCTCTAGTAAGTATTAATGGAAAATTATCATCAATAATTATGGGACCTTCATGTAATTGCCTACTTATTCGAGCTTCAAAATCTCCCAAATACATCCATATCGGATATATATGCGTGCGATATCCTTCCCAGCAAGTATATACATCAATATCACTTTCTTCGGTGAATCTTCTATTTAGAATTGAACCAAAAACAAGCGCACCCCGGAAACTAAAATCTGGATTTTCATGCATTAATTTTGAAATAGTATCATCCAAACTATTTAAGAGCCCTATCCTCTCTTTTAACTGTTGTTCTTTTACGACTTGTTCTTCTAATAGAATTTTAATACTTTCAATGACTGTCATACACTTTATTTTTAAGTTCACATTTATAAATATTTGTCATATTAATTTATGTTGTTCAATTTCATAATTAGTTCACACTTTAAGAATTAATCAAGATTTCTGTGCT
>ERZ1292645.59-Hain-H14-02um-R2-59-length-50205-cov-6_pt1 | contig 50205 bp, 44 predicted proteins | sample MGYA00564401_ERZ1292645 | MGnify/ENA primary metagenome ERZ1292645 (study PRJEB36523, sample SAMEA6512644) | groundwater metagenome | collected 2019-01-09 | study: AquaDiva: Metagenomics assemblies of 32 groundwater samples | reverse complement strand
GTAATGCCAAGGTTTTCAAAAAGTGCTTTTACCAGATCTCGTACTTCACTATCTTCTTTCCCAAGAAGCCCCTCCGAACGATTGACCAATGTGACTTTCGTACCAAAGCTTGCAAAGATTTGGGCAAATTCACAGGCAACGGCACCCCCGCCAAGGATGACTAACGATTTGGGAGGTTCCGTGAAGTTAACCGCTTCCTTAAAGGTGATATATCCTGCCTCTTCAATTCCAGTGATTGGTGGGATAAAGACGCGTGAACCGGTAGCAATAAGAAATTTAGCGGCTGAATAAACTTTGCCACCCGCTTGTACTTCATGTGGAGAGACAAATGTCGCTTTTTCTTTAATCAGATGCAAGCCTTCTTTTTTAAAGGACGCCTCACCATGACTCGTCCCCGTACGTTCAACGACGGTATCTTTCCATTTTTTAACTGCACGATAGTTGACCGAAATTTTTTCAGCATGGACACCATACCCAGAAATTTCCTTCAGGCTCCTATAGGCACCAGCTGCATGTAGGAGGGCTTTGGTTGGGATACACGCATAGTTGGGACACTCCCCGCCAATAGTTCCTGATTCAAAGATAGCAACCTTCTTCCCCATGTCATGGGCAGCATGTGCCCCGACACTCCCACCAGAGCCACTACCAATAACAATGAGGTCATAATCGTAGCGTTTACGTGTAAACATAGAACTATCCGAAGTTAATCGTCCCGTTTGCAATAAGGATAAGTAACCAACCCAACGCAACCAACATAAGACCGATGGCAAACCGCATGTAGCCCTTATTGCCTTCTTTCCAGTTCTTGATCTTACTTACTTTCATACCTGTAGCCACAAGGACAAGAATAATGATCAATGGAAGCACAAAAATAATGTTGTAGAGTACGAGCAGCAGGAAAGCATACGCGTCAAAGTTCAGTGAAAGTAAGGTAATAATCGCTAGATAGGGAGCACCAGTGCAGGGCAATTCTACACCCGCGATGAAAGCACCAAGGAAGATAACGCCAGGGATGGTCACATTTTTGGAATACTGATGTATCTTTTCAGCAAAATAAGGGGGTATTTGCAAAGAGAAACCTTTCCCATACCAATAAAAATCTTTAATTTCCAGAAGCCCTGCCAGGATGACAAAACTTCCGACAATAAGCGAGAGGTATTCAGCAACATAGAGAGGCACACTGGCGAGGAAATAAATCAATCCTAAGCCAGCAATAAGATAGGTAAGAAAGATAGAGCCAATATAGAGTCCTCCAAGTAAAAGCAATTTCCTGACAGAGCCTTTCCCACCCAGAACGACAGACACCATCAAGATAAGTACACCAATGGCACAAGGATTAATAGAGTCAATGGCGGCCGAGCCAATAACAACGGATAATGTTGGTAAATCAATTCCCATACTTACTTCCTTTCTCCTTTCAGTTTACCAATTTCCTCGGCAGCCTGATAGCTTCGACATAGTTTGTCTGTTCGATTCTTTACTTCACCAAATTCTACGATAATACAGTCGCCAGAGGGGACAGTTGATTTAGGAGAGAGAAGATAACTTCCTAGATCTGAGAGCTTTTGCTGCGTATAATAATTGTCATCGTCCGTTTGATAGACAAATACTTGTAACGTCCCGGGTGTCCCATCACGACAGGTGTCTCCATTTCGCATCAGAACCTCACCATGCGTGGTTGGAAGAGTAAGGGTTTCCGCAGTAAGCTTCCCGTCAATTACGGTAAAAAATCTCTCAAGATTTACGTCTGAAGACTCAACGACCACTCCCTCTACATGCATTCTGTCGTCATTGTGTTCATGAAATGTCGCAGTGCCGATTTTGTTGGAGAAGCCAGTCGGATCTTTGAGATCAAGCTTTTGTCCACACTGCCATATCTCAAAATCCGCATGCCAGTGGACGGGACCACCACTTTGCGAGATAACATTCAGTTGAATGGTTGATACAATAAGATAGAGTGTCGGAAGCAAAGTGACAAGGACGATAGACCCAAACAAGAGTTTTTTGCCAAGGGCAGTCAGTTTTTTGGTCTTTAAAGAAATAATCGTCAAAAGACCCAAGGCAAGAAATGCCCACATAACGAGCACTGTAGAATTGGTGGCGATCACTTCCTCTATGTAGGCAGACTCAGAGAAAAAGAGCATATCTTTACAGTAACGCAAATGGGTGTCTTATTCAAGTCCTCTTCTCGACAGAAAAGGCACAAATAGTCTATGCAGAACAACACAAGCCAACCATAACCATACTGCCGCAACGAGAATGAGCAACCAGGTAGTAAGACTAATTGAGCCAACAGCAAAAAGTTCTCTTAAAACGGGCGTATACAAGATCACTACTTGAAGAAGAATCGTACCAAGAACGGAAAGCAGTAACCATTTATTGGAAAAGAACGATACCCTGTATCCTGAACGAATCACGTAGAGCATCACCATTTCAAAAAGAACGAGGGCACTAAAGGCTGCTCCTTGCGCGAACAATGTTCCTTGCGGAAGCGACACTAGATACACCATAATAATGAGCCCACCAAGCAAGACCCCCGAAAGCAACATTTCTATCCAGTTATTTTTTTTGATAATCTCCGTCTGAAATGTCTGCGGATTGTAGCGAAGAATACCCTTCTCCGCAGGATCAAGACCAAGTGCTAATGCAGGGAAGCCATCCGTTACAACATTTATCCAAAGAAGAATTGTTGCTGTGAGTACCAGTTCCTGCAAGATAACCACACCAATAAAGACAACAACAACTTCTGCGATATTACATGACAAAAGGTAAATAACGAATTTGCGAATATTGTGAAAAATCCCCCGTCCTTCTTCAATTGCGGCAATAATGGTTGAAAATTTATCATCAAGAAGCACCATATCCGAAGCCTCTTTGGCGACGTCTGTCCCGGTAATTCCCATCGCAATGCCAATATCTGCTTTTTTAAGAGCTGGAGCATCATTGACCCCATCCCCAGTCATAGCAACAATATGGCCCTTCTCTTGCAATGCTGCGACAATACGCATTTTGGTCGCGGGATTTACTCGAGCATAGACATGCACATTTTCAACCGTCGCAGCAAACTGCACATCGGTCATTTTTTCTAACGCTTCGCCTGCTAAAGCCTCCCCCGTAATACCAATTTCTAAAGCAACTGCTTTTGCTGTTTCAATATGATCACCGGTAATCATAATGACACTGATGCCTGATTGTTGACAGGACTCGATGAGTGGTTTTACTTCCGTTCGGGCTGGATCAATCATCCCCTGAAGCCCCACAAAGGTTAAGTCCGACTCAAGAAGCTTGTGATTATCTTTCTGCTTTTCATACTCCGCGGCAGAAAGCTCTTTGTAGGCAAACCCAAGTGTCCGAAGTGCTTGTGTAGCAAATGCGTGTGTAGCCTGTAACACTTCTTGCGGGGTTGTCTTACAGACGTTTAAAACAAACTCAGGAGCGCCTTTTGTGTAGACGAAATACCTATCATCCTTTTTAACAACAACTGACATTCTTTTCCGCTCACTACTAAAAGGAATCTCCAAAACACGTTCTCCACTTTTGGCAATCTTTGCCTTAGCAGCACTAATAAGAAGAGCCGCTTCAGTTGGATCACCCAAGATCTTCCCGTCAGCAGCAAGAGAAGCGTTGTTACACACCATACCGATTTCAAGGAGAAGTTTATAGGAAGAAAAATCAATGGCTTTTTTATCAAAAACAAATTCGCCCGTTGTTTCGTAGCCTACCCCCGTTACCTCAACCGTTTTACCATCCATAAAGAGTTTCCTGACGGTCATTTCACCTTTAGTTAGGGTGCCCGTTTTATCCGAACAAATAACATCTGTTGAACCAAGGGTTTCGACCGAGCTTAATTTTCTGACCAATGCATTTTTTTTCAGCATTCGCTGGGTACCCAGAGCAAGCGAGATGGTAACCACCGCTGGAAGTCCCTCAGGAATTGCCGCAACAGCAAGTGCAACTGCCGCGATAAACGACTGAATCACACGCTCAAGAAGCGGCAGATCAGCAAAGTCTTTGGCAAAAAAGACAATAAAGACAAATACTCCAGCACAAATGGCCAGGATCACATAACCAATGATCTTCCCTATTTGATCCAGCCGTTTTTGAATTGGTGTTGCGTCATCGGTTACTTCGGCAACATCACGAGCAATCTTACCTATTTCGGTACTATCTCCCGTCCGAACAACGACTCCGATTCCCCGCCCCGTAACAATAGCTGTGCCTGCAAAAAGCATATTTTTTTGATCGGCAAGCTGTTTATCTCCATCTATCTCATGCGCTTCTTTGTTTACCGAAGCAGACTCTCCTGTCAAGGAAGATTCATTTACTTGCAAGCTAAAGACTTCAATAAGTCTGATGTCAGCCGGAACCTTCAATCCCTCTTCAATAATGACAACATCTCCTGGGACAAGACCTACAACGTCAATTTCTTTTTCTTTGTCAGCTCTGCGAACCTTTACCCTGTAGGCAAGTAGCTTCTTAAGTGATTCTATGGCTCTCTCTGCTTTAAATTCTTGCACAAAACCAAGAATCGTTATCATCAGCACTATGGCAAGAATAAGCCCTGCCTCAATAAGATCAGAGGGATCTTTTTCGCCAAAATAATAGATAAATAAAATAAGCAGTGCCGAACCTATCAGAATAAGAGTCAAGGTATTTTTGAACTGCTCGAGATAAAGCATCAATGGAGAAATTTTCTTTTTTGCCGTAAGTTTATTTGGGCCGTATTTACTGAGTCGCTCCGAAACTTGCGTATCCGAAAGACCAGCATCTGTTGTTTCAAACTGCTTCTGTAGCTGTTCCTTTGTGAGAGCGTACGGAGAAGATAATTTTTCGGACATACCTTTATCTTAGAGGAAACTTTTCATCATTGACAACAGGAAGAATAGTATACTACAGTAGATACATGGCTATTTTTGGACTCTTCTCAAGCGGACAACCAAAAGGTAAAAAGAAGGCAGCAAAACAACTGGTGACAAAAATTGCAAAAGCCAAGAAGACAAAGAAAAAGTCAAAAACCTGTGAGTTCTGCTAGTTCCTCTGATACGCTATACTTAATTTATGCAGAAAGAAGTTCCCTATTCATTTTGGCAACTTCTTCGTGATGTTGCCCAGTACATCCGGCCATACAAAAAGGATTTTTGGCTGGGCGTATTTCTTCGTGTCACGAGCGATATCAGCAATTTGTATCCAGCATGGGCAATCAGTCAAATTGTGCTCTTGTTAACAACTCCTGACAAAACAGATCTCCAACCAATTCTGCTCATCATCCTCGGATGGATAGGCGCTATGATATATTTCAGTATTGCTCATGAAGCGGCAAAGAATCTTGGCTATCAAGTAGCAGAACGATCTGGACTTGACCTCTATAAACAGTGTCTTTCCCACATTCTCCGACTTGATTTCTCCTGGCAGGAAAAAGAGAACAGTGGGAACAAAATGAAACGGATGGATCGAGGATACGATGGGATGAACCAATTGATCAGACGTATTTTTGATGTGGTTATTGAAGTCATTGTTAATATAGTTGGTATCATCTTTATCTTTGCAACGCTGCAACCAACGATTAGCCTTTCACTTATTTTCTTTGTGATTACCTATTTCTTGATCGGAACCTATTTGTTGAAAAGAGCAATCCGACAAGAACGGATTGTGAATAAAAAAGCAGAAGACTTAGGAGGATTAACTTTTGAATCCCTCAATAATATTCAAACGATTAAGTCGCTTGGGATCAATCATGGCATCATTACCGCCGTCTATACACAGGCTACTGCGTTATTTCTCGAGATTAAAAAACGTGTTTATTACTTCCGCTTGCAGGGTGGCGTGCTTATCGCATATGAAGTGCTCTTTCAAATTGTTGCTGTATGTTTTTTGATATGGAGCATCTTACAAGGAAGAGCCGATATTAGTTTGCTTGTTCTCTTTCTTGGACTTTTCCAAAAAGTAGGTGAATCTGCCCGAGAGCTAACACAAGTCACCCAAGATATTATTCTTGCCAGAGTCTGGATCTCCCGAGCAATGCACATTTTACATACTGCTCCAGTGATTGAGCATCCAGACAAAAAAGAACTTGCCTATCCAGCCGACTGGCAAAAACTGAGCATACAAAATATTCACTTTGCCTATGGAAAAGGACAAGCACTCAAAGATCTTTCACTTTCCGTAAAACGAGGCGAAAAAATTGGTGTAGTCGGCGTTTCTGGAGCTGGTAAATCAACGCTTTTTAAACTACTGCTTGATCTCTATGAGAACTATGCGGGAGAAATTCTTCTGAATAATACCTCGTTTAAAAAGATGAACAGACAATCATATATTGATAATGTCGCGGTTGTCCTCCAAGATACTGAACTCTTTAACCTGTCTCTGCGAGATAACATCACGATCGCAGCACCTGAGCATCGCCCGCATGCTCTTTCAATTACTGATGTTGTCAGGATGGCCCATTTGGAAGATGTTGTCGCTAAACTTCCTCTAGGGCTCAACACACTCGTTGGAGAAAAAGGCATCAAGCTCTCTGGGGGACAACGACAACGCGTGGGTATCGCACGAGCACTTTATCGTCAGCCAGACATCTTACTGATGGACGAGGCAACATCACACTTAGATGCTTACTCAGAGAAGCAAATCCAGCAGGCACTCCATGAATCGATCCACCAATTTACCGCTATTGTCATCGCCCATAGGCTTTCGACGATTAAAGAGATGGATCGCATCATTGTCCTTGAAAACGGCCGAGTAAAAGAGGCCGGAACCTTTGATGCACTATTGGCCAAGAAAGGCAGCTTCGCCAAAATGTGGAAAGAACAGAAGTTATAAGATGAAAGCCACGTGGCAGAAAGACCATATTAGAATTACGTCTCCCAAGCTAACCTTCCTTCTGGGCATTACAAGCGGCACGCCAAAAGAAGTCAAAGCTGCGACACTTTTTCCTTTTATCATCATACGATCTGAGAAAGAACATCGTGATAATCCATGGCTACTTACCCACGAGCGCATTCACTTGCAACAACAACGTGAAACATTGCTCGTGGGAGCATTCATAATCGACCTGTTAGAACGACTGTATGCAAGGTTTGTACTTAAAAAATCAGATCAGGAGACCTATCTCTGGCTTTCTTCAGAGCAAGAAGCATATCGCAACCATCACGATCCGCAGTATCTTACAAAAAGAAAAACCTTTGCGAGATTTCGCTATATCAAAAATAAAAAGGCATTTATCTTTGGCAAAAAATCCGGGGAGGTTATTGTTGCTGACTGGCAAGCATAGCTGTCAATGGCCCTGGCTTATCGACCGTATCCAACTCGTCTGCTCTAATAAAACGAACATCTGGATAGGTTTCCTCAAGGAGAGGGAGGAAGGGATTAATAGACTCTCTGACTATCACGGCTGACACACCACCTTGGCTTATGCCTTTATCAGGATATCCAAGGATAATAAAAGGTCCATCGGTAAATGGACCTATTGCTCCAAGAGCATATTCATATCCCTCATGATCCACAAGATTACGGAGAGTAACCGTATTAGGAAGTGTTCTATCCGGATCTGGACCTGATTGTAACCACTGTTCAAGACTTGAGAGTTGATCTGAAAAACTCCCCTTGGCAATTCCATGAGCATCAAAATGAATACCAAGTTGGGGAGGAATAGCTCTTCTTCTATGACCTAAATCTCCCCTTTGCTCATGAATTTGATCTTGATATTGTCTCTGTCCAGCACAGATAAGAGATCTCGATTCAGCAGAGAGCTTTCCAGACCTTCTTTTTGGATTAGGTTCAGAAGTATAATCGAATGAATCTCTTATAGCATCTACTTTAGCCTTTTCTCCAGGAGGGAGCATTCCATAAAAAAAACTGTCAGGGTAAGGTTCGACAACTCTTCCTTCTGGGATCTGAGCTGGAGGTAATGCTACTTGGTATCGAGGTGTCTCTGATCTCATCGCTTTTCTCCGTAATGAGCCAATCGAATGTGCCACCCTACGAACACTTCCTCCTAACTTTTCACCGATGCTCCTTCTCCAAGAACTCTCAGAATCGTACTGCTTTGGTAGATCTTCTGTCATCCTATTGATGATATAGAAAAAGAAACATTTTTACAATTTATTTTTTTGTAGTTTTTATGCTACACTTTATCTATGCTTGCAAGGATTTTATCTTCCGCAATTATCGGTCTGGACGGGGTTCCTATCGAAGTCGAAGTAGATATTGCCTCCCAAGGGCTTCCTTCATTCACTATTGTCGGCCTTCCTGATAAAGCCGTTGAAGAAGCCAAAGAACGGGTCAGATCTGCCATCAGAAACTCTGGCGCAGATTTCCCCGCCAGACGTATCACCGTTAATCTTGCCCCTGCTGATCTCCCCAAAGAAGGCCCGTCGTATGATCTTCCCATTGCACTTGGTATTCTGATTGGCTCAGGGCAACTCAAAGCAGACGTCAGCACCAGTATTGTTACAGGAGAACTGTCCCTTGATGGTCGAGTGCGACCTGTTAAAGGTGCATTAACCTATGCACTACTGGCCAAAGACAAGCACGCAACGCTTTTTCTCCCCGCAGAAAATGCAGCCGAAGCAGCAATCGTCGAAGATGCAGAAATTTATCCGGTGGACACCTTACAATCAATATTTCTCCATCTGAGCAACCAACAACTTATTGAACGTTTCCCACAGGTCGACTTCTCAGCCAGAGAAGAACAGCAAATGTTCGAGTATGACATGCAGGATATTAAAGGCCAACAACAAACTAAACGAGCCCTTGAGATTGCAGCGGCAGGTGGACACAACATTCTCTTTCATGGACCACCAGGTGCCGGGAAAACCCTCCTTGCAAGAACCCTTCCCTCAATTCTTCCTCGTCTTACATTTGGCGAGATGATTGAAGTGACCAAGATTTATAGTATTGCAGGGATGCTTGGCAAAGACACCAGGATTGGCAAACGACCCTTTCGATCTCCGCATCATACGACATCTTTGGTGGGACTTATCGGTGGCGGCAGCAATCCACGACCGGGAGAGATTACCCTCGCTCACCGTGGAGTACTTTTCCTTGACGAATTTCCTGAATTCCCTCGATTTATGCTAGAGAGTTTACGCCAGCCAATGGAGGATCACTTGGTTTCCATTTCCCGTTCAAATGGCAAAACCACCTTCCCTGCCAAATGTATGCTTGTCGCTGCACAAAATCCCTGCCCATGTGGATATCTTGGGGATAACACGCATAATTGTTCGTGTAGCTCCTCACAACTGATTCGCTATCAGAAGAAAATCTCCGGTCCGATCCTGGACAGAATTGATATCCATGTTCACGTCCCGGCAGTAAAAGTGGAAAAGCTGGCTGAAAAAGACGAAAATAATGTGGAAAACTCAACTACTATCCGTAAACGAGTCCAACAAGCAAGAGATAGGCAACTGGCAAGATATACAGGAACAACACTCACCGCTAATGCAGAACTCCGAAACAAAGACATTAAAAAGTTTTGTGAACTAACTGATGATTGTCTTAACCTTTTACGACTGGCTGTCGGCAAGTTTCAACTTTCTGGTAGGTCGTATTATCGAATTATCAAAATTAGCCGCACGATTGCAGATATTGAAGGAGTGGAAGAGATTACACAGGATCATATCGCAGAAGCACTCCAGTATCGACCAAAGTCACAAAATACGCTATCATAAAAACAAGATGGAAAAAGGTCTGTCCCACGCCGAGGCCAAGGAGAAACTCACCTCTGTTGGTAAAAACATCATTGTATCCAAGGAAAACCACTCACTCTGGCGAATGTTCTTTGCGCAATTCCCCACCCTTATCAATGGTATTTTGATTATTGCCTCAATTCTCTCTTTTCTTATCCAAAATATACTTGACAGCATTCTCATCGGTATAGTTATTGTCGTGAATGCCTGTTTTGGTTTCATCCAAGAATATCGCGCGCAGAAATCACTTGAAAAGCTCAAGGATTATACTGCCCCAACCGCCCGGGTAATACGAGAAGGGACAGAGCAGCAAATTCTGGCTGAGGAACTCGTCCCGGGAGATATTGTCGTACTGGCCGAGGGTTCCCGTGTCCCCGCAGATGGCACAATGGTTGGTACGATGCATCTTGAAATTGACGAATCGATTCTGACCGGAGAATCACTTGCTGTCATGAAAGAGAAAGACAATCCAGTCTTCTCAGGGACATTGGTTACCAAAGGCAAAGGGACGTTCCAAGTGACGGCAACAGGCATGAAAACACGGTTTGGACAGCTTGCCAAAACACTGGCCACTGTTGAATCAGATAAGGCACCGCTCCAGAAGAATCTAGACCAACTTGGGAAAGTCATTTCTCTTCTCGCGATTGTCTTTGGCCTGATTATTATTGTGGCCGGTATCTATACAGGGCGAGAGCTCCTTCCACTTATTTTGACAGGTGCAGCAGTTGGGGTTGCAGCAATTCCTGAGGGGCTTCCAGCGGTGGTTACGATTGCTTTTGCGGTTGGAACGCACCGCATGGCAAAACGTAATGCTATTGTCCGCAAAATGGCAGCAGTTGAAACGCTTGGATCAATTCAAGTGGTGCTTGTGGATAAGACAGGAACGATCACCAAGAACCAAATGCGAGTCAAAAAATACTGGACAAAAAAAGCGGACAGTCTCCCCTTCCTCAAACAAGCCTGTGTCCTGGGCAATACAGCTTCACTGATAGAAAAGGAATCAGCTGAAAAATATGAAATTATTGGAGACCAAACCGATGGCGCACTTCTCCTGTGGGAAAGACAGCAAGAAAAAACTACTCACCCCATTCACCAAGGGACGATTGTTGATGAATATGTCTTTGATTCAGAGACCAAAACCATTACCACGATCTGGGATCAAAAAGGCAAAAAGTATGTCTTTGTCAGGGGCGCTCCTGAAGCAATTATCGAGAAGAGTATTTTGACAGACAAAGAACGTATTGCAATTACCAAACAGTACGAGAGCTACTCCAATGAAGGACTTCGCACCATTGGCTTTGCCATGAAGCAGGAACACCACAAGCACACCGGCACTATTTCACGGGAGCATCTTGAACGGGAACTAACCTTTCTCGGCTTTATTGCTATTTATGATCCTCCACGGGATGAGGTTGCACCCGCCGTTACACATGCAAAAACAGCAGGTATTCATGTCATGATGGTCACGGGAGACAGTGAACAAACTGCCCTTGCCCTTGCTAAAGAAATTGGACTTATTGAAAAGAATGAAGATGTCATAACCGGCGAAGAGCTTGAAAAAATGTCAGATATGGATCTTGGCAAGATCATCATGCAGACCCGCATCTTTGCCCGCACCAAACCAGAGCAGAAGCTTCGCATTGTTTCACTCCTGAAGAGTCAGGGATTGATCGTTGGTGTGACAGGAGACGGTGTAAACGATGCACTTGCGCTCAAACGTGCTGACGTCGGGATTGCGATGGGGAAAGGAGGCACTGACGTCGCCAAAGAAGCGAGTGATTTGGTACTCACCGATGATAACTTTGCAACTATTATGCGAGCTGTCGAGCAAGGAAGAACGATCTATAAAAATATTACCAATGCTATGATTTACCTTTTTTCTGGTAACCTAGCGCAGATTCTACTCATTCTCTTTGCTACTGCTTTCAACCTTCCATTCCCGCTTCTTCCGACTCAAATTCTTTGGATTAATTTGGTTACCGATACCTTGCCAGCACTGGCTCTTGCGACAGGAGATAAGGATCCTGGAGCATTGCTGAGAAAGCCTCGCAATCCAAAGAGCTGGATTATTTCGTATAATGGCATGCTTTTTATTGGCATTATTAGCGTCTCTCTTTGTGCAGTCTTACTTTTCTTCTTTGATATGTTACTCCTTCGCACAAGCCAAGATGAAGCAAGGACAGTGATCTTTAATATCCTTATCTTCTGTCGATTACTGATCGCGATTGGGATCGGCTGGCATGCAATCAAACGAGGAAACATGTCTCTTGCACTAACTGTGCTCATCATCCTGACACTACAATTGTTGATTACAACCACACCTTTCTTGCGGGATATCTTTCATCTAGCGATATAACCTGTTTAAAAAAGAGCGAGATACGAAAAATGTTTTGGTTGCACCCGAACTCCTTCAGTTTTATCATAACGAGAGCTGCAACGGAGAAACATTTTTCGTATCGAGCGCTGTTAGAAAATATTCGCTAGAGAAGCTTCTCCTGTGTTTCACCCCGATAAATGATACCCAGATGTCCATAGGCAGCAGCTGTCGCGACTCTCCCTCGTGGAGTCCGTTTAATAAACCCAAGCTGCAAAAGATATGGCTCAACCAAGTCCTCAAGTGTCCCCTCATCCTCAGAGATCGTTGCTGCAATCGTCCCAATCCCAACTGGTCCTCCCTGATGTTTCTCAATAATCGCACGAAGGAATTTGCCATCCAGCGGATCAAGCCCAAGATGGTCAATATCAAGCATCTTTAGGGCTGCCTCAGTTAGTTTCTCAGTGATTTCTCCATCGCTTTTTACTTGGACATAATCTCGAACCCGCTTCAGCAGCTTCAGCGCAATTCGGGGTGTCCCCCGACCTCTTCTGGCAATGGATACGATACTCTTTTCATCAATCGTCACCCCAAGCTTTTTGGCAGCATTGATAATCACTGCATGAAGCGCTTCTGGCTGATAAAAATTCAAACGATGGATGACACCAAACCGATCTCTGAGAGGTGACGAAAGCATCCCTACCCGAGTGGTCGTGCCAATAATCGTAAATTGCGGCAGGTCAATACGCATGGTACGAGCCGAGGGTCCTTTGCCAAGCACAATATCAAGAGCATAATCCTCCATAGCCGAATACATCGTTTCCTCAACGGTCTTATGTAACCGATGTATCTCATCGATAAAGAGAATGTCACCTTTCTCGAGATTGGTCAGAATAGAAGCAAGATCTCCAGAGCGAGCAAGCGCAGGGCCTGAAGTAATACGGATCGTTGCCTGCATTTCCTTGGCAATAATATGCGCAAGGGTAGTCTTCCCGAGCCCTGGAGGGCCATACAAGAGCACATGTTCAATTGCCTCTTCACGCTTCCTGGCAGCAGAGATAGCAATTTGCAGTGAGGTTTTGACTGCATCCTGACCGTAGAACTCACTCCAGGAACCTGCACGCAGAGAAGTAAACAACACTTCCTCCTCAGGATTTATTTGTTCAACATTCTTTTTATCACTCATATCTTTTTATTTGTCATTTTCCAATTTCTATTCTCCAATGAAAAATGGCAAATAGACAATGGGAAATATTATTTGCCCATCTGCTTTAATGCAAGCTTTACTTTCTCTTCAACGGTCTTTCCTGTATTACCAATCGCTCGCATAGCAGCATGGGCTTCCGCACTACTATACCCAAACGTGGCAAGCGCTGCAAGCACGGATTCTTGTTCTTGTGACTCGGAAAAGTCAATCTCGCCAATGCCACCAAGCTTGTTCTTCAGCTCAATAATAATTTTCTGTGCATTCTTTTTGCCCAATCTGGGGACGGCAGTAAAAAAGCTTGTATCCCCTGTAGTAATCGCATTACTGATGGTACTGCGCGATCCTATGGCAAAGATTCCAAGAGCTGTCCGGCAGCCAACTCCAGAAACGCTAATCAGTTGTTTAAACAGCAGTAGATCAGATCGATCAATGAAACCGTAGAGCTCGAGGAGTTCTTCCCTCACATGCAGATGGGTATAGACGGTTATTATCGTGGTAAGCTCAATCGTGGTCGTAAGGGTGGTCGGAACAAAGACGCTGTAGCCGACGCCCTGCACATCAATAATGAGTTGTGCCGCATCTCTGTAAATAACCTTTCCTGTAAGTGACCCAATCATAAACAGTAAAAGTATACCACGCTACCAAATAAAGGGGATAAGCATTTTAGAGCGTTTTTTATAATCTGTGTATGCCTTACCGAAATGTTTTTCGAGAAGCTTCTCTTCCTTCTTTGCCTGGTTATAGACAATCCAAACGCCAATAAGTAATGCTGGCAGAAAGAGACTACTATTTACCACAAGCTCGCAACCGACCACTCCCACAATAATCCCTGTATAAATTGGATGACGGATTAACCCATAAATGCCAGATGTTACAAGCTCATGGTTTTGTTTAATTTGGTATTCCCATGCATTCGCCCAATTCGTTGCGAGTTCTCTTCTTGCAACGATACAAATAACAAAACCTACAACAGCCAAAAGAAACCCAATGAAAGGCGTAGCGGAATAATAAGGTAAAGGGAAACGTGCAATGTTAAAAAAAGCTTGGAGAAGAAACAACATTCCAAAAAAGAACAACATAAATCTCTTTCCATATTCTTGTGAAAAGAATGATGGTTTTTCTCTCGTTTTTGGCTTCTCTCGATCTGCATGACGCTCAGTTACTAGCCAGTATATTCGCCAGATCGTAATCAGCAGAATGGTAAGCATTACGAATGTCTGCTCCATAAGTAATTATTATACCTTATTCATTTTATAAGAAAAAGCATGCGTGATCGCAATTGCCAAGGCATCGGCTGTATCATCTGGCTTTGGAATTTCAGATAGCTTCAAAAGCGTTTTTATCATCTGTCCTACTTGCCCCTTTCCTGCCCTCCCATAGCCACTGACTGCCATTTTTACTTGCAAGGGCGTATAGACGCCGATCGAAAGGTTTGCCTGTGCAGCAGCAAGGAGAATGACACCCCTTGCCTGTCCAACGATTAATGCAGTTGAGACATTGGTGTTAAAGAAAAGCTCCTCAATAGCCAACGAATCAGGCTTCTCTGTCGTAATAATATCCCCTATTTTTGTATACAACGTCGCGAGTCTCTTTTCCAAAGAAGAGGTCTGAAAGGTTTCTATACAACCGTAGTTACCAACATGTATATTCCCTTTTTCATGCCGAATAACTCCCCAACCTGTTCTCCCAATCCCAGGATCAATCCCCAAAATACGCATATCAGTACTATACCGAAAAGACCTTGTATTGGCAAACAAATTAGTATACAATGGTCTTTATGAAGCGACCGACACTCAAAGCAGACAAGAGAGAACTCCTTGGAAAGAAGGTAAAACAGCTTCGCCGTGACGGCTTTCTCCCCGCAAACATCTATGGTAAAGACATGCCATCGCTCGCGATCCAGGTAAAAACCTCAGATTTTATTGAAATTCGTAAAGAAGCAGGAGAGACCGGCGTTATCAATGTCGAAGTAGATGGAACTAAATACCCATCTTTAATGAAAAATATTCAGATGAACTACAACATCCAGGCGCCACTCCATGTAGATTTCCACAAAGTAAACTTAAAAGAGAAAATTAAAGCTGTTGTACCAATTGTACTCAATGGGGAAGCACCAGCAGTCGTTGATAAGCTAGGTATGCTCCTCCAGACACTTTCTGATGTTGAAGTTGAAGCGCTCCCAGATAACCTTCCAGAGAATGTCGAACTCTCGATCGAAGGACTTACAGAACTTGGTGCATCAATTACTGTCGGAGATATCAAAGCTCCTGAAGATGTTGTTATCCTTACCGATGCAGGACAAGTTGTCGCCAAGATAGCAGAAATCGTTGTTGAACCAGAGCCAGAACCTGAGGTTGCTGAAGGAGAAGAAGGCGCGGAAGCAGCAGCGGGTAAAGAAAAAGCTGAAGGTGAATCAGAAGAAGGTAAAAAGGAAGAAGCTCCAGCTGAAGAAAAGAAGGAAGAATAGTTTATTTTCCTGTAGCGGTTATTTTTGCCCCGAGGACTCTCCCCTGTTCAAAGTTTGGATCAATCGTCAATACTTTTTCTAGTTGCTCCTGTGAAGAGGCATCATTCCCCAGTTTATATTCAAGCACAGCAAGACGATAATGAGCATCTCGATAGACTGGATACTTCTGGGCCATTTGTTTCCAATACGTGATTTGTTGCTCAATTTGAATCCGCTCTTGCGTGAGTAATTGTTTTTGCTGTTGATGATCCTTCATGACAAGGATCTGAGCGCCAATGGCGATAAGAAGGAGGCCAGAGAGAAAGCTTACAAAAAAGGTGACAAGTTGCCTCGATGAAGGGACGACAAATAATGATTCGGTAATAAATCGTGAAATCCTCGGGGATTTTCTCTCTTCAGTAGGAACGACGCTCATACCTGTATGATACCGCATTTGTGGTATGCAGACAATATGAGATAATAAAACGAATGCATAATCTTAAACGAAATCCCTTCTTTCTTGCCTTTCTTACCGCGCTTTGTGGAGGACCGGTGGTAATTGCTGCCAAAGTTGCGCTTGAAGTATTCCAACCTTTTACCATTAGCTTCTTGCGTTTTTTCTTAGCAACACTGTTGCTGCTTCCATTTATTCTGCTAGCAAACAAAACGAATCCCGCACCTTTAAAAAAGTACCTTCCTGTTGGGATTATTGGTGCGTTAAGCCCAATTCTAGTTTTTATCGCAATCCAGTATACTCAAACATCAATCTTTGCATTTATTTACGCAAGCGTTCCGGCAATAACAGCACTCTATCTCTTTCTAACAAAACAAGAAACTATGCACAAAAAACAAACGCTGGGTATTATTCTTGGTCTTTTTGGTGTCGGAATTATCGTCCTTTTACCCTTATTTGAACAAAGGGTTCCACTTATGGCTCTCACAGGGAACATCCTCCTTTTTCTTTCAACGCTGCCATTTATCGCTTACGGCATTATGAATAGAAAATATCTTCAACAAACACATGCTTCAGCTCTTATGCTCAGCTTTTATTTCTGTGTCATAGCAGCTCTTCTATGCCTTCCTTTTATGATCAACGAACTTCAGACAGCTCTACCAACTGGAATTGAATTAAAACATTGGATCGCAATTTTGTGTACAGGGATACTTGCTGGAACTTTTTATCTCATCTATCAATACGCTTTAAAAGTAGCCTCTGCTGCTGTCGCAAGCCTTTTTACCTATCTGCTTCCGATTGTGACAATCAGTCTGGCAATTGTGCTTCTCGGAGAAAAATTGACTTTCCCATTCATTATTGGAGGAACCTTTGCTATACTTGGTGCAAGATTGGCATCCGGTAAATAATCATGCTGTTGGCCACTGCTCGATCATAATCGATTCTCCATGTCCTGGCATCTGCTGATAGATTTCTTCCGTCACAAACGGCATAAAAGGATGCAGAAGCTTCAAACTCGTTATGAAGACATAAGTGAGGACAGACAGAGCCACGTCTTTATCCTCCCTATTCTTTATCTGCTCGATATAGACGTCAGCAATCTCATGCCAAAGGAATTGGTAAATAGCCTCCCCAGCATCGGCAAAACGGAATTTTTCAAGCGACTCGTCAACTGAAATGATTACTTTCTGCAGGGAATCCAAAACTGCTTTATCTTCTTTTTTGAGCTTCTTCTGATCAAGTGACATATATTCAGGAACCTCTTTACTATATTGCTCACGCATCATAAGGATAAATCGTCCCATATTCCAAATTTTATTTGCAAAAAGTTTGTAGGCAACCACTCGATCCTTGGGGAAAGCAAAATCTTTTCCATTGGCAGTGCCTGAGATAAGCCCCATACGAAGTGCATCAACACCGTATTGTGCAATATACTCATCAGGATTAACCACGTTCCCTAGACTCTTACTCATTTTACGACCATCAAGAGCCTTCACAATACCATGGAGATACACATCTTTAAAAGGAGCCTTTCCCGTGAGGTATATGCCAAACATAATCATTCGAGAGACCCATAGCCGAATAATTTCCCAACCTGTTTCGAGTACTGTTGTCGGATAGAAGTATTTGAAATCTTCAGAATCAGGATATCCGAGTGTTACTAGTGGCCACTGACCTGAAGAAAACCACGTATCAAACGTATCTGTCTCAGGCAGGTAATGTTCTTTTGGAGATGACGGCTCAAACTCTGGTTTGCTGCCAATGGGAGCAATGATTTTTTGAAGGCCCTTCTTGGCATCTTCAAACTCTTTCTCTGCTAATACACCTTCACCACTACGAAGGACTCTCTGTCCATCACTTTTTACATATGAGACTTGAAGTGTTGGGTTTTTCTCCAAAGAATACCATACTGGGATTTGTATCCCCCAAACATTCTGTCGAGAAATAGGCCAATCACGCATCTCTTCCATCCAGCGGATATAGGTAATCTCTCTCCATTTAGGGAATATCTTTACTTTTCCTTCTTTTACAGCATTCAGAGCTGGTCTACGAAGAGACTTTCCTGGAGCATCAACCTTGATAAACCAATTAGGCAACACCATTGGCTCAATCATATGCCCTGCCTTACAAAGAGCCACCGTATGCAGGTAGTCTTGATCAATGTGATCCATCAATCCTTTCTCTTCCATATCAGCAACAACTTTTTTTCGAGCATCAACAACAGACAAACCTGCATACTTGCCTGTCTTTTCATTTAACTTTCCATCAAGACCGATAACTGGATTAACCACAAGATTATGCCGACGACTTGCATCATAATCGTTTTTATCATGAGCAGGAGTAACCTTCACGACCCCTGTACCAAAGTTCATATCAACAAACGCATCTGCTATCACTTGGAGTTTCACCTCTCCATTCAATCCATTAAACACAATTTCTTTGCCAATCCATTGCTTATACCGTTTGTCTTTTGGATTCACAGCAACAGCAGTATCTCCAAATTTTGTTTCAGGACGAACTGTTGCAAGAACAAAGGGTCCATACTTCATGTAATATAAAGGATCTTTGCGCTCTTCATGCTTCAGCTCCACGTCTGCATAGGTGGTGCCACATTTTGTGCAGTAATTCACCATATAGTTATCGCGATACACCAACCCGTCCTTGTGCATCTTTTTAAAGGTGTTGTGTACGGTAGCAACGACTTGCGGATCAAGCGTAAAACGAGCCCTACTCCAATCAACACTGGCTCCCATTTGCTTGATTTGTGTCTCGATTTGTCCCTTGTTGTTTTGGACAAATTCCCAGATTGCATCATAGAGTTCTTTGCGGGTGTACTGGAAACGTGATTTTCCTTGTTTCTTTAGTTCTTTCTCAAAAGTAAGCTGTGTCTCAGTCCCTGCATGATCGGTACCTGGAATCCAAAGCGTTGCATCCCCCTTCATTCGATGCCACCGAATCAATAAGTCTTCAATCGCAATCATCAGGACATTACCGGTATGCATTTTGCCACTCGCATTAGGGGGAGGTAAAACGATCGTGAATGGTTTCTTTTTAGGATCTGGTTTTGCGGTAAAATAGCCTTTTTCTTCCCAGTGCTTATACCGCTTTGCTTCAGCTTCTTTGAAATTATAATGCTTCTCCATGAGGCTCATTATAGCACGATCTAGTGGTTGACGAAATATAAAGGCTTTAGCGGGTGGCTCTCTTGGGGTCCCCAGTCGAGCGCCTGCAACGAACGAAGTGAGGGAAGCCGTCGGACTGGGGTGAAGAGAGACAGGCCCGCGTCACGAAGCAAAACTATGCCATCACCAACTTATACCCACGGGTTCTGACAGTCACAATCTCGTACTGACTTTTCTGCTCACGAAGCTTCAATCGAACTCTTGCCACCAACCGATCAATTGCCCAGTCAGACACGCCAAAATCTTCATACTCAGACCATACCGTCTCAATAATCTGCTCACGCTCACAAATCTCACCCATATGCTTCTGCAACAAGCTAAAAAGCAGATGCTCTTTTCTCGTTAAATGTTCGGCATGGGCTTTTTCAGAAAACTCTTGTTTTTGGCTTGCAAGATACGAAGCAAATAATGGACTAAAGACTTGTGAAGACTCTTGATCCCCAGAGAGAATGCCGACCTCCCACAAATAACTGGCCAGAGCATAATCGTCAGCAGAGATACCATTCCCCTTTGCTACTTCAAGAAGGATCATCTGCTCTTCTCTTTGGAGACTCTCCCATAATTCTTCTGATTCAATCGCAATACGCTCATCTGCAAGGAGAAACGAAAGGAGTTTCTCTGGATCAACAACTTCTTGTGTTTTTTCCTTCAACACAATTAACGCTAACTGTAAATATTGTATATTCCCTCCGACACAGGCAAATAGTTCCTTCTCAAGTTGTGCAGATAACTCAAGATGGTATCGTTTCTTGTATGCCTCAGCCACGATCTGCATGTCTTCTTCCTCTGCTGGCTTGACATACATTTGCTGACAAAATACGGAAAGAGATGTCTTTACCTGCGGAAAAATGAAATCAAGGCTTCGATAACTGGTAAAGACATAGGCAAGTCGTTCTTCCGTCGCATCTCGAAGTCCTTCCAGATTATCAAAGAATGAAGGATTAAAGGCATCTTGCAATCGATCAAATCTCAGGAAGAAAAGGGTTGGGTAATATCCCTGCGCAACGATAATAAGCAGTGCCTTACGGATGCTATCGATCACGAGAAAGAGATCTTGAGATTGGATACTCATAAGAAAGAGATTCCCAATCTGTTTCTTAACTGCATCAGGCAAATCAGACGCCTCAACACTATCAACAACGCGTTTGAGAGTCAGGGTCCAAAACGGATATATTTCCCGTTCTACTAAATCATTAAGATCGACAGAGATAAAGAGATGTTTTTCATCTTCGTTAATATACTTGTTGACGATATCTTTATGGTAGAGAAAAAAACGAAGAAAGTTGCTAATACCAACTCGCTTCATGCCCACCAAATTAACGGACTGACGTTGCTTAAGATAGTCTCCCAAACGAGTTGCTTCCTCTGCACGAAAGCTTACGGGATAGGAGGACTCTGTTGTCCAGATATTCATGGACGTATTGTATACCTCTTGTGTAAGAAAAGCAAAAGATATTCATCCCTGTGGTCGTTGATCTGGAGGTGCAGGAGGTGGTTGTGGCGACTCAACTGAGGGGGAATTAAAAAGGGTTGTTAGTTTATTAATGGCAAGCGCCATTCCTCTCTGTGTTGCTGCTTCTCGTTTCTCTTTAAGTCCTTGTGCAACCGAGACAGCTTGATCAAGATAGCCGACAAATGGTTCAGGGTCGTCAGTACTTTTCTCACTTATTCGTAGCTCCAAATCACCACCATGCGCACTTAAATAATTAATTGCGGTTAAAGAGGAGAATATGCTGAAACTGATGTTGGACGCATCGATTGGCTCATTATTTGGAGAAAATCGTTCTTTATACCTCGATGCACCACTGAAGGCGGGATCAATTTTTAGCATTGTTCCATCAATCATCAAAACAAGGTGCGAGCTGTTATCAGAAGAAAGAGGGAGCACATAGCCAATTAATGATCTATCCACAGGAGTTTTTTGCGCTTCTGCACTAAAACCTGTATCCGTCTGAGTCACAGCGACCCGCTCTGGACCTTGCTTGGTAACAATAAGAGCTCTGCCAAATTGTTCTTCATCAAGTCTCCCAATCAGTCGCTCGTACTGTTCTCTTTGTCGTATTTGTTCCTCTACTCTACTAGTCTCGCCAGTTCCCCCCCCCATACTTGAGGCTAATTGGTCAAATTGTTGTCTTTCGTCATCTCCCATATAAAAATGGTACAGATAAACGAGGTGTCTTGTCAACCTGTATTTTTGCTGATACTATCTCATTTTGTCATCCTGGCTTGTCCAGGATCTGATTCTGGGAAAATCGTTGCTTTCCAGAATGACGTTGCAGATCTTTTTTGTATTGATTATACTGGATCTAATGTCCCAGATTATCTACATTGATCAAGCTGGCCTTACTCATAAAAAAATCCTCATGCGAGTTGATTTTAATGTCGCACTCAAACCAAACCACGCAATAGCTGATGATGCTCGCATCAAACAAGCAATCCCAACACTTGCATATCTTCTCAAACACAAAAATAAACTGATCCTTATGGCACATCAGGGAGAGCCAGAGAAAAGAACATCCGCAGATTCGCTTGAGAGAATAGCCAAAAGACTCCATGAGTATCTCACCCAGTATAAAATCGTCTTGGTCGATGATTTCCTGGATGATGCATCCGCCATCGAGAACCAAAAAGAAGACGAGATTATTGTACTTGAGAACATCCGTTTTTATCCAGGAGAAAAAGCCAACAATCCCCTCTTTGCCAAACAATTAGCAGCTCTTGCTGATGTGTATGTTAATGATGCGTTTAGTGTTTCCCACCGTAATCACACGTCTGTCGTAGGCATCCCGCCTCTCCTTCCTTCTTACGGAGGGCTCCTCCTCAAGAAAGAAGTTATGGTACTTAATGACCTCTTGAGACATGCACACAAGCCTTTTGTGGCAATTATTGGCGGAAAGAAGATCAGTACCAAGATCAAATTTATTAACAAACTGATTACCGTCGCTGACTCTCTCTTGCTTGGTGGTGGACTCGCCAACACGTTCCTTGCAGCGCAAGGGCACAAAATTGGCTCAAGCATTTTCTCAAAAGAGGATCTTGCACTTGCACAGCAGATACTCACCCATGCAAAAAGAGCGCACACAGAGATTGTACTGCCCAAAGATGTGGTGGTAGGAGCACATCTAGAAAGCACAACGAGCGAAGTCAGAAAGATTGACGACGTGCAAGCAACTGATGAAATCCTCGACATCGGGCCAGAGACAGAAGCAGATTTTGGTGCGGTTATTTCCGGGGCAAAGACAATCGTTTGGAATGGACCAGTTGGGTATATCGAAAATCCGGTATTTAAACGGGGAACCGACTTTTTGTACTATGCAATAACCGAAAACACCGGAGTTACCTCTGTTATTGGTGGCGGAGATACGCTTGCAGCCATAGCCAAAAAAGAATACCTAGACAAGATTACGCATATCTCTATGGCCGGAGGCGCAATGCTGGAATTTATTGAAAATGGCACGCTTCCGGGCATCGAAGCACTCAAAAAAAACACGGACTAGTACATGGATCAAATCTTCTTTCTTAAACTCTTCCTTTCATTTCTTCTTGGAGGCTTTTGGGTTATCGGCATAACTCTCTTTGCAGACAAATTCGGGACAAAGATTGGCGGAACAATAAGCGGACTTCCTTCAACAGTGCTCTTTAGTTTACTTTTCATTGCCTGGACACAGTCTCCGGCTGTGGCAGTCGCAACAACAACTATTCTTCCTGCAAGTGGCGGTATCGTCACACTTTTTATGGCCAGTTATATCATTTTTGTAAAAAAAGGTGTCTGGATTGCCCTACTGGCGGCATCCATAGTATGGAGCATCCTTTCATTTGGACTTATCGAGATTGGCATACATAACTTCGGATACTCCCTTCTTATCTATGTTTTGCTCCTCCTGATTGCCTGCTTTTTCGTTCAGAGACGACACGTTCCCACCGTCTCCGGCAAAAAGATTGTCTATACTCCTGTCCTTATCTTCTTTCGAGGATTACTTAGTGGTGTAATTGTTGCATTAGCAGTATTTATTGCCAAAGTAAGTGGACCAACGCTGGGTGGGATGTTTACTATCTTCCCTGCTGCAACGATCAGCATTATGCTTATTACATATTTTGAACACGGAGCTACGTTCTCAGCGGCGATGGTAAAAAGTATTTTATTCTCCATGAGCAGTGTTATTATTTACGCCATTATTGTTCGATATACATATATTCCAACGGGAATTATCTGGGGAACGCTGCTTGCTACACTAGGATCTATCATTACTGTTTGGCTACTTTTTCATTCGTTAATTAAACGAACTCACTAAAAAAATTTCTGCTATAATACCACTATGCACTTTGATTTAGCACAAATTATTCAAACAGTTGGTTATTTGGGCGTCTTTGGCATTATCTTTGCAGAGTCAGGCTTCCTCATAGGATTCTTCCTTCCAGGAGACAGCCTCCTTTTTACCGCAGGGTTTCTCGCTTCACAAGGGTTCTTCAATATTAATATGCTTGTTGCAGGCTGTTTCATCGCAGCAGTTGCAGGTGACAGTGTTGGATACTTTATTGGACATAAATGGGGACGACGACTCTTTCATCGAAAAGACTCCTTCCTTTTCCACAAAGATCATCTCATGCGCGCAGAGAATTTTTATGAGAAATACGGCGGTAAAACCATTATTCTTGCTCGTTTTGTTCCTGTTGTTCGAACCTTTGCTCCAGTTGTTGCAGGTATTGGAAAAATGAAATATACCACCTTCCTCGCTTATAACCTTATCGGTGGCTTCTTATGGGCAGCCTGTATCCCCTATGCAGGATACTTCCTTGGACGATCGATCCCCGATATCGACAAAGTGCTCCTTCCGGTTATAGGGCTTATTATTCTTATCTCAGTTGCACCAACCCTTGTTGAGATATTCAAACACGAAGATAATCGTAAAAAAGTACATACTTACGTAAAGCGAAGACTGAAGCGTGAAAAAAATTAGTTTTTCTGAGAAAGCACCACTTGTAACGAGCGATCTTTATCCAACTTCCCCTCAAACTGTAGTTTTCCCCCCAGATTTACTCCCCCAGTAAAAACAACTGGCGTCAATGATGAGGGGTACGATAAGGTAAAGGTGTACGGATCAGCATCGGTTCCTGGTTGCTTAAACAAACGGACATCATAGGTAAAGGATGGCGCACTCGGAGAAAAAGCTTTTGGTATATGATACCCAAGCGATAGCTCTTTTTTGCTTCCTTTAGAAACAACAACGAACATCCCCACAACTTCTTTTTCTCCTTGACGTGATTTCTCTATCTCCAATTGCGTTGGCGGTTTGAAATTTCCTTCGGTATATACCTTCGGATCAGTGATTGCAACCGTTGCTTGTACCGTTTTCCCATCTATGAGCACGGTATCAACAATGGCTCCCTTGGGTAAAAGAAATTGTACATAATTTTGATAGTCGCCCCCAAAAGCACTTTCATTAGTACTTGCATTCGTATAGGTAGCAGAAACTATCCCTTGAACCTCCCCTGTTGTTGTTAACTTCACGGCATGATCAAGTATTCGCTTTACGTAATAATTTGCCTTGTTGCCCCCGACATTGGTATCAATGACACCAAGATAATCTAACAACATATCCTGTCCTTGTGTACGCCCATCCCACAAGGAAGATGACACATTATTTACCGTATAAACTGTCTGAATGGTAGGATCAGTAAAGTAAAACAAGACATGTTTTTCTGCCAAGGAATTACCAAGAGCTGCGACCAATGCTTTGTAGGGCACTTGTTCTGTTGCAAGTTTTTGTGTAATCCCATTAGCTACCGATTGCAAAAAATCTTTTTTTTGTTTGGAACCGGGGAAAAAATCTTTCTCAACATATTTCTGAGTCAGTGGATAGACATTGTCAGCCGTCACCTTCTCGTTGTAATCAGGTACTGCTACCGGACCAACTGCTGAGAGAATGTTTTTAAGAAAATAGGTGTCTATACCAATAACCCCATCCACATTTTCTCCTGTTTCCAGTTGCAAAAATTGCGCTGCTGTTGCCCCATTTTGCGGAAAATCGATTGCATAATTACTGTCCCTGAGAAACCAATGTGCTGCACCCATATAGCGTCGAAAGGCGAAAGGTGGCTCAACATGCTTTGCAAGCTGACCATCTGCCTCGTACACATCGTGAATAGTAAAATCCACCAATTGGCCATTCTCCAGCGTTACTAGGCCGTAGGAGCCAATAAAACCGCCACCAGGACGTAACTCCATATTGTTTTGAAAAAGGATCATATACGTCTTCTTCCCTTCCAACCCAAAAATAGTAGGCCATGTATCAATAGTATTCTCAACTACAGTTAACAACGGTGCTAACGAGGTAACGTTTTCTTCAATTGCCTGAGGGAGCGTGCCTTGTGCCTGCATTTTTTGCAACGAAACAAGACTATTTTTTAGCTCAGCAGTTGCTCGCAAAAAATCCGCTTTGGGGTCAATGCTTTCTCCAGAAAAAACATTCTGCAACAGATGGGCAGCATCAAAGAGCGTCGTGCTTGTTTCACTTACTTGTCTTCCTGTTTGAATAGCGTAAAGGACGATATGATGCTGCGTTGATGCGGCCCATGACATCGGCCACAAACCAGGAGAAAATACTTCTGAAACGACAAAAGAAGATTCAGCAATGTGTGCTTTCTGTTTTGCGGAAACAAACTGCGCCTTCTGAGCATCAATAACGGCCTGTTGCAAGGCAAATACACCAATTGAAAAAGAGAGACCAACAAGCCCTATTGGGAGAATCATGATGAGTAAAACTGTCCAAAGAACGAGCATTACAGGAGACTTTTCTTTATGGAAAACAGGAGGGGTTATTTTTTTTGTTCTTGTTCTAAGCTGCTGTGCTGGATGATGTATTCGAGCAAGATCAATTGTTCGTAACTTTGACTCCAAGTCATACTGCACAAAAACACTTCTTCCTTCTGGAGGAATATAAGAGGATGGAAGAGAAGTTTTTTGTTTTCGGAAATCAACACGAATGTCTGGTTCAATTTTTTGCAACAGCCGCGCCACGGTAAATTCACTAAAAGAATGTGCGGGGAAAATAAGATGAATCATATGGTTATGCTCTGTGGCAAACGCGACTGAAAGAATCGCAAGAATGGCTTCTTCAAACAAAACAGGATGTAGTTTTGCAAGGCCACTATGTGAAAGTTCAATACGACCAGCGTTACGAGCCTGAGAAATAAAATATGTCAGAGTGTTTTGCTCACTTGTTTGATTATCGAACAATTCACCGATAAGCATGACGTGTAACGTTTCAAATGCTTTGAGTTGCTTAATAAGCTCTGGACGACTTTCATTGATCGGTAATAAAATAAACACCTGTGTGTGTGATTCTTTTGCTTTTTTAACAAGTGCTGGAAGGGCAAGTAGCTCTGATTCATCGCCACTATATACCCAAAAAATAGGGGCGTAGGTATAATCGGGAATTAGGGGAATCTTTTTAGGATAGGCAATTTGAACGACATTCGATGAAGAGAGAACATTTTTCCCGCTTACCAAAACAACCAAAAATTGTGTCTGCAATTTTTCGGCAAGTTTTTCTCCAATTGTGCCTTTTTTATCAACAATCAGAATCGATGATTTTTCTTTTTTTTCTGTTGTAAGAAGCCGGGGACGATTGTGTTCCATACATTTATCATAGTACACCTGAGAAAAAAGGTATAGAGGTATAATCACATAATTCAGCCTCGTTTTCTTTTGCCAAGTCGCATATTTTTTCTTAAACATTGAGACTACAGGACAAATCATACGGTCGTATAAAATAACAGAATACGCATCATTGCGGTAGATTCGGGTAAATTTCACCTGTAGTGAATGGAAGATGCGGGAAAATGGGGTTTGTGGTACAATTTCTCTATGAAAAAACGCATTGTATTTGCTCAAGAATTCCTATTATCAGAGATTCAGATTGAGAAACTTAGGAAATTGGGAGATTTTATTCTCTTTACCGATGTAGCAAAAAGTCCAGAAGAATGGCTTGAAAGAGTAAAAGGAGCAGACATCATAAGCTCCGGATCATTTGGTCTGAAACAAAATATCACTAGGCTTCAAAATTTATTTCTCTCATTACCCTTTGTTGGAACTGGTTGGCTAGATAAAGAACTAATGAAAAAAAGAGGCGTTATTATCAGCAACGCACCAGGATGTAATACCGAAGCAGTGAGCGAATGGTGTATAGGGATGCTCATTACTCTTTTACGAGAATTACCCTCTCAAACAAATCAATCACCAATGTCAACCTACCGTTTCCCAAAGCAAACTCGAAGTTTATCGGGGGAAAAAGTAAGTATTCTGGGAGCGGGGAATGTTGGGAGAATGGTTGGGAATCTTTGCCAAGCATTTGGTATGCACGTGACATATTTTAATCGAGGAGATTCACTTTTTGAAACAACAGCTCACGCAGACATTATCGTTAACTGCCTCAGTTTAAATCCTGAAACGAAGGGACTACTTGATGCTTCTTTTTTCTCCCAAATGAAACTTAACTCAGTCTTTATTTCTATTAGCTATTCAGAAACCTATGATACAAAAGCCCTCATAAACTCTTTAGGTAAAAATGTTTCCGGTGCAGCACTTGACTTCGGAGACATACAAGTAGGAAATAGCAACGACATTGAATATCAACGAATCAGCCAGCATCCACTTATTTTCGCTACACCTCATATTGCTTTTAATACGGATGTTACGACACAAAAGACTAACGATATGGTGATTGCAAATATTGAAGCCTACCTCTCTGGAAAACCAATTAATTTGATTTAACCCTCGCCCAACAGAGGCCAATAACTAAAGCAAAAAGTAATTGCCCCTGTTGCAACGTCACAAAATAATGATCAAAGAGTCCGATCATGAGGATTTGATAAAAGATAACCATTAAACTGATGTTTATCAACCAAATAGAACTATCGGCTACCGCGATCTTTTCTTTTAGTTGAAAAAATGTCTTTGCCAAAAAGAAACAAAACAGGATGAGGACAATGATGCCAGTTTCTGCTGCAATAAGGAGAAAGATGTTATGCACTGGCTGATAGAGAAGCAGGACAGAAGTTTCTTGCTCTACGGCAAGGGAGGGAAGAAACTGTCCAAGTCCAACACCAAACAGTGGGTGTTTCCCAATTATTGCAAAAGAATGCTTTGTCAGTACCTCACGTTGCAACAGAGACTCTTCGGTAAAGGATGTGGCAAAAAGACGCGTAGCCGATGGAGTCATCAAAAATCCAGCAATAATAAGTAACGATACAACACTTCCCATAAATATCTTTCTTACTTTCATTTTTTTAGCAAAAGAAAAACGCCATAGCAGGAATGCAATAACTGTAACCATCCAAAGAACAACAGGGATACGACTCATGCTTGTAAGAAGCCCTGCTGTACCAAGAGAGAGAGCCAGCAAAAAAATTACTTTTATCCACCGAGAAATTTGTTGGCTAAAAGAGAAGAGAACGAAAGTCATGCTAATAAGTAGATATCCCGCAAGAACATTGGGATGGGGGAAAGTACCATAAGAACGGAGCACGAGAGCCCCATTGAGTGATGCGTTGGCAATACCGGGAGTAGAACCGTTGAAATTACGCTCTCCTAAGAAATACCACAAACCATTCACTGAGCTTTGTTGAAGAAATTGCATCAGTGAAAGCATTGATTCAATAGTGGCCCCAATCGAAAGAAGTAATACTATCTGAAGGAATTGTTTTGCTGTTTGAAGGTGTGTGGCCGTATACCAGGCAACAAAAGAAAACTCAAGGAGTTTCCCGAAGAAATAGAATCCAGGAACTATCTGGTCAGAAAGAAAAATCCCGACGAATAATACCCCAATTATACAAAGATAGATTTTTGTACTTTTCTTTTTTATGAAAGAAACAACCTCGCCCCAAACGTTTTTCTTTCTAGAAATCCAAACGATAATGAGAGCGACAATGAGAAGATCAGTAACATAAAGAGTGGGGGAGAGATAATCGACTTGTAAGCCTTGAATGGAAGCGAAGTCCGGCCAAAAATGCTTACCAAGTTGTGTTGGAAGGAACAGGACAAGAAGAGAGTAGAATACTGATGCTAGTTTTGCTTGCATGTGAATATCATCATACTAGCAAATACATAGAAAAACACAAAACAGCATCTGGATTTAGAGAGAAAAGCGACGTGCAAAAATGTTTTGGTTGCATCCGAACTCCTTCAATTTTTATAATAACGTGAGCTGCAACGGAAAAACATTTTTAGTACGGAGCGGATAGCAAACTTATTTGGGCTTGATGATAAGGACGCGGTCGCGGCCTTCACCAGAGGATTCTGAGGTTACTTGCGCATCATCTTTAAGCAACATATGGACAATTCTTCGTTCCCATGATTTAAGAGAGAGGAGTACTTGCTCTTTGTTTTCAGCAAGTGCTTTCTCTTTGATTTGCATTGCTAACTTCTCAAGATAATCTGCTCTGTTTTTCTTGTAGCCATCAACATCAAGTGAGATACGAACAAACCTGCCGAGTTTCTTTGCAAGTGTCAGTGAAAGGATTAACTGAAGTGATTCAAGAATTTCGCCGTGATAGCCAATAATCATACCTGTATCTTTGGTCTCCATGACGATATCCAGCACTTCATCGTGCTCATCAATAGTAAAGGTACCATCGATCTCAAGGAGGGCGAAAAGCTTTTCAACGGTTGCTTCTGCTTCTTTTCTTTCTTTTTCGGTAAGTGGTGTGTAATCCATAATTAGTTCTTTTTTCCAGGGATATATTTAACCCATTCGCTCAGAGATCCCCAGCCACCCTGAATACGATACTGCTGTATTATACCAAAAACAGTGAAAGTATTCCAATATAAAGATAATCCTACGGAAAAGGTGTAAGAAAAGAACCCAACCATCAATGGGATAAGGTAAAGAAACTGCTTTTGAATATTCATCATCATATCTTCTTGTGAAGGTTTCTGCTGCTGTACAACAGGCTTTGTCTTGTCTTCAACAGGCATCATCATCTTTGATTGAATGAGTTGAAAGGCACCTGTCAGTACGGGGATAAGGAATACGATGAACCCTATGGTTGGCAAAAGATCTGCTGGTGTCTTCTGGAGAGGGAAGCCAAAAAACATCGTGTCCCATGGTTTATCAAGATGTAAAAAAGGGAAATAGACTGCTGCGTTAATAACGTCTAATGTCTCTTTTGCTTGCTTGGTATGATCCAATAATTTTAATAGTGCTGGATAGACACCAAAAGCAAGGACAACGATTTGCACAATACCGGGTAAGCAACCAGCTGCTGGATTAACGCCATGCTTTTGATAGAGTGCCATTGTCTCTTGTTGTTGACGCTGCATGTTGCCTTTGTGTTTTTCACGAATTTTCTTCAAATGAGGAGACATCTCTTGCATTTTTTTTGACATTTTAATTTGCCCTGCTGTCAGTGGTGCCATAAGCAGACGAATAAAGACCGTCATTAAGATTATTGAGAAGCCAAGTGCAAATGGCACATGCAAAAAGGTTAGCCCTTGATAAAAAGCGACAAGAAGATTAATAATCGGATTAATTAAAACAATATCAAGCACGTTCATAAGCATGTGTCCATGGATGGCAGTGAGCCAATCTCTGGAAGGTTTTTTTTGTCCCTGTTATAAAACCTTCAGCTTTTATAACAGATAAGGCATACTCAGAGCAAGAGACAGGATAACGACAGGTAGCATATTGACCAAAAAGTGATCTACGGAGTGGGGTAATAACTGCTCTATAGAAAAGTATTGCGTAAATTGCTATATATTTCATCGTAAGAATTGTCGTTTGGTGAAGAGTTCGGTTAACTCTTGTAAGATCTCTTGGCGTTGTTTGTCAATTATACTCTTTTCCAGAAGAAAAAGCATGTCTTTGCCCGGCACTATTGTAGGAAACAACTCTTCGATACATGATCTTAGGACTCTTCTCATTCTATTTCGTACAACCGCTCGTTTATCCGTTTTTTTGCGAACAATAAAACCAAATCTACTATATTCAAGGTTATTGTTCGTGTATTTAAGGATAAAGTCTTCTGTCCGAATCGTTATCGGATGTGATAATCGGGTATAGGCAGGGAGTCTCAACGGTTTTGCGAGCATGCTGTAAATTAGACGGCTAGATTTGCTCTTCCAGTATCACGACGACGCTTAATCATCTTTCGACCATCATGAGTTTTCATACGAGCAAGAAACCCGTGCTTGCGGTGTCTTTTTATTTTCTTTGACTTAGTTAATCTCTCCATGTTTGCTAGTATAGCAGAAAATGTTTTAATTTTAAAGTGCCCCTTGACATTAGTTATCCACATTAGTACATTGGTATAAAAGACCATCAAGGTGCTTCCTGCCCATCAGACAAGTTATTATTTAAATGCTTGTACTCGAATACATTTCAACATTTTATGGACACCATAACCCTTTGGGATACTATTCTGACTGAGATGAAACAGTCAATTTCGACTGCGAACTTCACGACTCTTTTTAAGCCAACAAAGTTGCTCTCTCTTGACGATGATATTGCAACGATTGCTGCACCATCAAGTATGGTTATGGATCTCCTACAAAAAAGGTTTGTGATAACTATCCAAAAACGGCTTTCAGAATTAACGGGTCGAGATATTTCTGTTCTCTTTATCATTAAGACCATTCCACAACCCAAACGAGAGAAGCAGACACAAGAGCCTGGCCCGTTGTTCGCATCACAGCAACAGCAAGTAAAAGCTGTTGCTGGACATCTTCCACGAGTCCGAGCTGATTTTACTTTTGATAACTTCGCTGTCTCAAGTACTAACCAGCTTGCTTTCGTTTCGGCACAACGTGTGGCCAAAGAAATTGGACAATCATATAACCCGCTTTTTATCTATGGACCAGTAGGGGTGGGGAAGACCCATTTGATGCATGCTATTGCTAATAGCTCGTATCAAAAAAATCCTGAAAAGAAGATTATCTATATTACTAGTGAAGAATTTACCAATGAAGTCGTCGAGTCTATCCGTAATAATGATACTGCACGAATGAAAAAGAGGTTCAGAACTGCTTTTATCCTTATTATTGATGATATTCAGTTTATAGAAGGTAAAGAAAGGGTACAAGAAGAGCTTTTTCATACCTTTAACATTTTGATTGATAATGGTTCCCAAATTTGCCTTACGTCAGATCGCCCTCCACAAGAGATTAAAAAATTAGAAAAAAGACTGTCTTCTCGATTTGCAGGAGGACTAACGGTTGATATTGGCAAACCTGATCTAGAACTCAAGACAGCTATTTTACAAAAGAAAGCTGAAAAAATGGGACAAGAGCTTCCCATCGAAGTTGCCCTTGTCCTTGCTGGATTTGCAGAAGATACCAGAAGTCTTGAGGGTCTCCTCCTTAGGGTAACCACACAAGCGAATGCTTCACACCAACCGCTGACAAGAGAATTTGTTGAACAAGTGTTTGGAGAAGCACAACTAGAGATAAAACAAACACAAAAAATACATCCTGATGAGGTGATTAATTATGTTTGTGATTACTTCAGAGTCAAACCAACACAGTTGCGAGGCCCAAAAAGAGAAGCAGCGCTGGTAAAAGCAAGACAGGTTGCCATGTATCTTCTTTATGAAAAGCTAAAAATTACCTATGTGGAAATCGGTAATCTATTGGGGGGACGAGATCACACCACAATAATGCATGGTGTGGATAAGATGCGTGTTCTTGTGGATAACAAAGATAAAGTCTCTGAGGATATTGTGGGGATAACAAAATTTTTTAGGGGATAAGTTGGGGAAAAAATACTCATTAAGAGTTATAAACAACTCGTACACAAAAGCATACACTTCTTTTCCACATTGGTTTATGCCTAATTATTTTATGTAATGTAAGTACTATAAACAATATAAGTTATACTTAATAGTCAGAGTTTACTTATTGCTTTGGTAAGAAGAAGAATAAAACCTCGTTATTCTATAGCTATACAATTTCTATAAGCTACTCTTATATTGCATTTTTCCACTTTTCCAGATACACTACAACAACAACAAATATAAATATATGAAAGTAACCCTTCTTACCGCAAATATGCAAAAAGCTTTATCATTACTTAATCATGCTGTCTCCCAGAAGAATCAATTACCCATACTTTCAACAATATTACTTGAAGCAACAACAGAAGATATCGTTTTACGAAGTACTGATCTTGAGATTGGAATAGAAACACATGTTACAGCAACCGTAGAATCTGAAGGAAGTATGTGTATTCCAGCAAAACCCTTTACCGAGCTTGTTAATTCACTCTCAGATGAAAGTATTACGCTCGAAGCAAAAGAACAAAGTCTGCATGTCCAGAGTAAACGAACCAAAAGTGTCTTCCAGATTATGTCTAAAGATGAATTCCCATCGCTTTATGAGGAAAAAGGTGAAAAGATAGCAACACTCGAAGGAAAAGATATAACTAAAGGGCTTCAACCAGTTATCTTTGCTGCGAGTCAAGACACCTCTCGGCCAGCCCTCTCAGGTATTCTTATGAAGCGAACAGATGACGGTTTTTTACTCGTAGCAACTGATGGCTACAGGCTTTCTCTCAAACAGTATACAATTGCCGGAGTTACTTCTGAAGAACAACAATATGTTATCCCAGCACGATTCTTTCGTGAACTAGCTATGCTTAAGGATGATTTAAAAACAATAGAACTGTATGTCGCTTCAGGAAGTAATCAGATACTTTTTGCCCAAGGAGGAACGGTTATCGTTGGAAGGTTAATCGAGGCAGATTTCCCTCCCTACGAAAAAATTATCCCCTCAGATTTCTCTGTTCGGGTAACGTTTGAAAGAGAAGAGTTACAACAAGCGGTAAAGATATGTTCTATTTTTGCGAAAGATGCTGCCAATATTATTAAGCTCTCTCTGAAGAAAGATCACATAGTCGTTTCTTCACAGTCAGTGAGTGTAGGGGAGAATACTGTTAATGTTGAAGCTCAGCTGCATGGTGAAGAAAATGAAATTGCCTTTAACGCACGATATTTGCATGATGTACTTGGTAATATCGATGCAAAAGAAATTACTTTTGATATGATGGGGCCACTTAACCCAGGAGTTTTTCGGGTAGCAAACGATGAGTCTTTTCTTCATCTCATCATGCCGATTAGGGTGCAGGGGTGAGTTATAAGTTTGTATTTATCTCATCAATAAGGCTTTGGGGTACACCCAATGGGCGGAGCTCCGCAGCCTCAAAAAAAGTTCCTGGTCCCATAATAACTACCCAATTATTATTTTCCTTTTTAATAATACTATTCGCAGGATCAGTTGTAGGATTTGTTACTTGGACTATTGCCCAATCATCTCCATAGGTTTTTATCTTTGAAACAGTATAGGGAACGGTGATTAATCGATCAAGCTGTGGCTGTGTTTCATTTCGTATTTGTTGCAGTAGCTGCGTATTTGTCAATTGAGATTGGGTTGGAGAAACTATTGTTATGGTTGGACGATTCATCGATTGTGTTGGCGTGATCTTTGCTGGAGAGTCTCCTGTTTGATTAGTAGATGGAACAATAATGATCGAGAAAATTATTATGAGAAGAATAACAAAAAAGAGTAACGTCAGGACAAGGTACTTACTGTTTTTAACATAAGCTAACAACATATCTTTTGTCATAAAATTATTGTATCACATGGAGGAATCCCACAAAGTCACCTAGATTACCTGATAATCGTCCTGATCGTACTGCTTCACCTCTTCGAGGAGCGGCAATATAACAATCGTCTGCTGGACTGCCTGAAACTTCGTTTTTTGGATCTTTACCACATTCATTATCTTGCCCCATATAGATTGCCATATGGTGTGTTGTCGCCTCTGATCCCCAAAAAAGAAGATCACCAGCTTGCAATTGATCCTTTAGCTCCTCATAAGAACCAATGAATTTTTCAAATGTCCCACTTGACTCATCAAGCCATATTTTATCTGTTTGAGCGATAAGATTTACTTTCCCGTCTGTAGCCCAATACCATGCCCAACTGGCAAATGATGAACAATCATAGTTAGGTGCACCATTATTTGGTGGCCATGCTGAGGCTGGTTTTGATCCTCCCCAGAGATAGGGTTTACCATATTGAGTTTTCGCGAGAGCGACCACATTTCCGTTTCCTCCACGATTCTCACACCCTGGTGGACGCAAATTAACAGGAGTTCCTATGTCAATGATACATTTTTTGGTATAGCCATACGTAGGAGATATGTAGATAAATAGAAAAAAGAAGAGAAGAATACCTAAGAATGAAAAGAGTAAACCTTTTTTCATAACCTCTTTATGATACATTGCTAGCAGCCTGGGGGCAAGAGATTAAATTCGGTACTTATCTCATTGAGTGAGTCACGAACATCTTTATTCAGATAAAAATTAATAGGAAGTGTGCAAATCCCTTCTTTACTAATCCCTTGAGAAAGAAACCAGTTAATTGCCTCATCTTTAGCCTCAGTGATATTCTCTGTCAGAATTTCACCCAGGAAACCATCGATTGGTTCGACATATTCAACCCGCACATTTGTTGATTCGAACACTACCCCGGAAGTCTTACTTTCTGGTAAAAACGTCTCAAGAAGCGCAGATCTTGCTTGTGTATCATTCTCTGATAGTTCTGTCGTTTGTTTTACACCGGGTGTCATCTGATCGTTACTTTGCTGTGGGGTTGTATTTGGTCGTTCTCGAGGTAGTGTAATGATGCCAATAACGGCAAGAAGCATTGGTATGAGTATGAGGGGATAAAAGATAAGTCGTTGTTGTTTTGAAAGGTGTTCAAGTGAAAAAGCCATATCCTTACTATACTTTTTTTAACAGCCGGGGGCAAGCGGATTAAAGACAATATCTAAGCTTTCTAATTGTTTTGAAACTTCCCAGTTAATATAAAAAACAAGCGGGAGCTTACAGATACCGTCTTGCGTCATTCCTTGCGCAAGGAACCATTTTGTTGCTTCTTCTTTTGCTTGGGTGATATTAATAATTCTTATTTCGGCGATCATGGCATTTGCAGGTTGGACATACTCGATTTGTACTGCTTCTGATGTGTACACTATCCCCGACGTCTCTGTCGAAGGCAATCTTGCAATAATAGTTTGTTTGATTGTATTGTCATCTGTTGAAATCGCAGGGCGATTCTCAATTACTTTAAACATCCTGTCAGTTGCCTCCTGATTGTAAAATAGTGGAGAGGAGGTTGGAGAGGCGGGAGTAGTAGCTGTTGGAGACGGCGTAATGGTTCTTTCTTGCTCTTCAATTCGTCCATTGTCATTTAAGGAGGAAAAAGTCATAAAGACAATCACAAAAATAATGGTAACAATGATTACTCCAAAAAGAATAATGAGAGAGTTTTCTTTAATGATTTTCATATGATTTATTGTACGCCATTTGTCGGGTCAACAAAACAATTGCTATACACACTTTCTCTTGCTGCTGCCCAATAGCCTTCTATTGTATTCCCATTTGTTACCAGGTTTTTAGCATAACTTATTGCATTGGTCGTTTGTACTGGCCAGTTAACATCGCCGCGGTCATATGGTCCATTCTTTCCAGGAGCAGGTGGAGCTTGTCCTGGAGGATTAGAACTACCCATTTGCCATAGTCCCCATGCCCCAGCAGCATCGGGAGTTTCGCCAGTTCCATTAAAGGCATTTGGCTCATAACCACTCTCACAAGGAGCCATATAAAAGAACCAAAAATCTTTCCCTGGAAGATTGGGTTGACTTGGTCCTGTTGGTGGCTCAAGCGATGCAAGAAGATTATAGAGGTCTGCTTTAGTAAAATCACAATTTGGATTGCCGAAATTATCAATACTCGTGTCAAATATAAGATATTTACCACTACAAATATCACTATTTGGAGGAACATATTCTGCAGAACCAGTATATTCACCCCCAGCAGATTCAACTACTTGTACATCAAGTTCTGTTTCGACCTGTGAATCAAGTATCGTAGGGTGAATCACCACTTCTCCTGTAAAAGATGTTTTGCCCTCCCAGATAACTGAACGTACTTGTTCTGTATAGCCCTCCGTTGCACTGACCAATGTTGCATTACTTGAATACGTGAATTTTACGATGATTTGTTTAGTTGGGTGACTGGCTGAAATTGTACAGGTGATATTTTCGTCCAGCGTATTAACTTTCTCTGGACAATTAATATTCGCCGTAATATTTTCTGTTCCTGTTTCGTTTGGTTCAAGCTCGCTATCTCCAGCAAGAAAAAGTAAAAGTATTACTCCTATACCAATTAAAAGTCCTCTCCCATAAGGTGTTTTGAAGAATGTTACGATGCTCTTTTTGGCTAGTTTTGAAAAATTTGTAAGATTTTCTCGTGCCTTTTTGAGCGTTTCTCGTGCTTTAAGTGCTGCTAAGGCAGCACGGCCATACGGATTACTTGCTAGGGCTTTTTTGCTAAGGTTCTTTAATCCTTTTCCTGCTGCTCCTTTTGCTTTATTTGCTCCTTTTTTTCCTAAACCGTTGCGTTTTCCGGAGCGAGGCTTCTTTCCACTGCCTCCACCAGATTGTCCTGGGCTTGAAGGAGCAGCATCTCCTCCTTGACTCTCTTGCCCTCCACCGGCAGAAGCTGATCCTGTCGAACCCTCCGTCTTTCCTTTCATGCGTGGAGCATGGTCATCTGAACCCTGTTCAGGTTCGTCATCGTTGTCTTCTTCGTCATAGCCATCATCCTGGTCATCTGAATCATATTCGTCCTCATCACTGTCTTCGTCGTATTCATTTATATCATCACTATCATCGTCTTCTGTATCGTCAAAATCCTCATCAGGTTCAATTGTGAAATCTGTATAGCCAGGAATAAGGTCATTTTTAACAGATCTTGAGATGATTTGCGGCTTGCGTAATTTTATCCCTAAAGCATCAAAGGTAACCTCTTCTGGCGAAAGTTTGGGAGGGGAGAGTAATGTTTTTGGCTTTTTTACCAAACGTAAGTCCACTTTGGGTGAAGAAGAGCCACCACCTCCTTTAAAACGTTTTTCAAGGAAAGCGATTCCTCGGTTAAATAAGACTTTTTTTAGAGCATCAAGAGCCTCTGTTTGTCCCTCTGCGTCGCTCGATATGCCTGCACGAAAAAGATCATACGTGGCTGTTCCTTGTAATCTCGCGTCAAGATCACGATTTTTAACAACAGAGCCCATTCCAAATTTATTAGCTAGCCTTTTTTCAACCTCATTTTGTGTAAGTGATCCTATTGTCGCTCCTTGAGGTTGCTCAAACTGGCTCTCAAGGCCTTCAATTTGCTCATCAACTTCAGATTGAGGGAGAGTATCATGAGAGGGATTGGTAAATTGTTCCTCCAAACCAGCTATTTGTTGGTCAATCTTTTCTTTAGACAAATCAGCTGCGGGTTTTTCGGGTTTTGTTAGTGTATCGGTACCAGCCATACCTTTTCATCATAGCAAACTTTAGACTTTGGGGGGAGACGGCTCGTCAGGTTTCTTTGGGGCAATATTTGTTGAGAGCGTCGTAGGTGGCGTACCTGGGTCACCAAATATTTGCGGATTTGGATCTACCTTTGGTGCAGCAGCAGGAGGAGGGGGTGCCCCTGTATCAGCAGGAGCTGTAGGTTGTGTTGTAGGAGGAGTTGTTCCTGTTGCGGGTGGTTGTTGGTTTAGAAATGAAAAGCTTGTGTTATATGATTCTGTCGTCTCTGCTTGTGGAGTGGTTGCTGCCTTCAATGCCTCTTCTGCTTGTTGTTTTTTGAGAAGCTCAGCCGGGTTGGTAGAAATAAGTTCATGTTCAAAAGGTGCTGCAAAAACTTTCATCGCAACGTGGTTTTGTCCAGCAAAGAATAGTCCTTCTCCAACATCAGCAGAGAGAAGTAAGGCCTTTTCTCCCTCCGAAAGATAAAAGGTCTCGGCAATAATATCAACTTCAGCCGTCCCTTGTTTGAGAAGCACTTGTATAGACGAATTAGTAAGAACAGCTTTGCCATATTCTGTTTTAAGAAAATCTTCGACATCCTGTGTGGCAGTGGTCAATCCCAGATAATACTTACGTGCACGTTTGGCAATAGAATACACAAATGAAGCTGAATCTTGATATTTCATCATATACCAACCTTCATCAAGAATAAGAATACGCTTTTTGAGGGATTTTTTGACCTTTGTCCAGACGAAGTCAAGAATAATATGCATTGCAACAGGACGAAGTTCTTCTTGAAGATTTCTGATAGAGAATACGGTCAAAGGATTGACAAGATCAAAATTTGATTGTTGATTAAAAATACCAGAAGCACTTCCTTTAATGAATTTTTCAAGCGTATAAGCAAGTTGTTTGGCAGGTTCATTCTCCATCCCAAGAAGGATTTTATACAAATCTTCAAGCAGCGGAGGTTCTTTCTTTTGTGTAGCTGGGTCTGAGGTAATACCTTTTGCTTGATAGGTCTCGATAAGAGCGCGGTCAAGAATGGCATCGTGTTCTGCATCCAATTCCCCGGTAATAATTTTAAGCAGACCATGAAGCGATAATACTTTAAGCCCAAGTTCGTTTTCACCCTCTTCATACACATCAGCAAGGTCAAAGGGGTTAATCTTAATGTGTGATGCTGATGAAAAATCAACGACTTCTCCTCCAAGCGCAGGGGCAAGCTTCTCGTATTCTCCTTCAGGATCTATGACGATCACTTCGGCACCAAGCATAAATTGTCTACTAATTTCAAGTTTAATCGTGTAGGATTTTCCGGCACCAGATTTTCCAAGGACTACTTCATTGGCATTTTCGAGTGAGAATCTATCAAAAATAATAAGTGAGCCATTTTGTTGATTAACACCATACATAACGCCTTTATTCTGCGTAAGGACAGCAGAAGTAAACGGAAAAGTAGAAGCAAGGGAAGAGGTGTCCATATTGCGTGTAATGTAGAGACGATCCTGCCCGAGTGGCGTGGTAGATTTAAAACCTTCTTCCATTTGTAGTGTGGCAACCTTTCCAGTAAGAAGCAGCGAACCCAAAGCACTCTGTAGCTCTTTGACCGTGTCTTGTAATTTTGCTTGATCTTCAACAGACAAGGTAATATAAAAACCGAATTGAAAAAATCTTTCGACACCTTTTGCTAACTCTTCTTGAAGTTCGAGTGCATCTTCAAGACCAGCTTCAACAGTTGGATCTGCAACCTTTCCTTGTTCAGCATCGGACGCAAGAGTCGCTTGCATTTCTCCAATTTTTCTTTTGAGGTCATTAAGCACGTCCGAAGAAGACGTTGGATAGCAAAACATCGAGATATTCATCGTGTGATCATAATCAATGATGGGTTCAAGCCATCCTGGAGAAACATACCTTGGATAACCAGCCATAAAGAGTGTGGTATAAAACATCTCGCCAACTCTAATATATCGGAAGTCAACCTCAACAGAAGAAGGAGCAATGATGTCTAGTACTGAGGTTAGTCCTTGTTCAAATCCCTCCATAGATTTCGATTTTGTCGGAGGAGGGGTTGCAGCCCCTTTTTTTACCATAGCAGGAGCTTTTGTACTCTTTGCTACAGCAGTTTTCGCAGTAGCTGGTTGTACTTTTTGTGCGGGTTGTGGCTGTGCTTTTTTATTTAAAGAAAATAAACTCATTGCTTGGTCTCCCGTGTAATAATCTTTGTTTCGACATCTCCCAAAACTTGACTCGTTTGGACATTGGTTCCATTTTCGTTGTAAATATCATAAAAAAGCTTTATCAAGTCTTCTTTTTCTAAGATTCTTGCTGACATAGCAAATTTTTGAAGTTGACCAAGAAGGGATTGTGCTTTTGTATCGAGTGTCTTTCGCGCATTTTCTGCATAGATTTCTGCTTGAGAAGTGGATTTACTCATTGATTGTCTGACCGTTGTAATGCCTCCTTCAAGAGGAGAAAAAGGAATAACAAGATAAAATGCCTTATTAAGTACGACGTTAACCGTCACCATTTCATGCACAAAGGTACGATAGTAGGTGATATACGTACGCAACTGATCATTTTTTGTCATTCGAATAACCTCATCAAGCTCGTCAAGATAGGACGTAATATCGATACGTTTGTTGCGAATAAGGATTTGAATAGGGAAGGTAAGTGAGTTTAATAATGATGCATAAGCAAAGATGCGGGTATCTTGCTCTCTTCGTGATAACAAGGCAAAGTTGCTGGCCGTAATCTCAATAATCATGGCTGCATTGCCTCCTTCCAAAACAAGAATATTATCAACAAAGTCCATAATTTCAGTGAACTTCTGCGTTGTCGCGTGGGCATTTTTGGCTTTCATAGGGTTTTTAGTTAAAAAGTTCCTTTCGTAGCTGCTCTCGGGCATCATGAGAAATAATTTCAATAGGCATAAGTATTTGCCCAGTTGCCGTAACCTGTAATACATCAAAAAGTTGTAATTTTTTTGGATCCTCAAGTTCAATGGTATAGACACCGCTAGTAAGAGGTGTTGCAGAAGCAAATTGTCCGAGAGCATTTGTTTTGAACGCACGTACAGGATTACCTTCTTTATCTTTCACCTCAACTAAAATGTTTGGTAAGACATTACCTCGTGGATCTTTGACTATTCCAACAACTACATTGGGCGTATCCGAGACAGAGGGGAGTTCAACCTTCTTTTTTGTCTCTGGGGAGACAACTTTAACAAATTGTGAAGGCTGTCTTGTTGGGATTGGTGTACTTTGTATCGGTGCTTGCGCTGCTGCTTGCCCGAGTGGTGCCGGAATGGTATTTGTCGCTGGTTGTGCCCCTGGTGGTTTTTTTTGTTGCTCAAGCTGCTTTTTTAATTGTGAAAGCTCTTGTTCAAGTTTCATTTTTTGCTCATGTGCTTTTTTTATTTGGTCTTCAAGCAGGTGAACCTGTTGATGTGTTGTGTTTTGTATTTCAGGTGTTTTGGCGGTAGATTCCTCTTGCTTTGCAGACGTTAATTGTTGTTGTAGGAGAACTTCTTGTTGTGCAAGTTGTGCTACAGAAGGTTGTGAAGCTTCTTTTGTCAGCGTTTTTATTGGAATGTTTTGTGTGGAAGAAGTGGGTGCTGCAACAGGTGTGGGTGCTACTGTGGGGACAGGTTTGATTGTTGAAAATGTTTTTAAGAAAGCTAGTTCTTTTTCATCAGCTTTGTTTTTTGTTTTTTGTCCAGCTTGGAGAAGGTATGCTTGTAGTTGTTGATCTTTTGACTGCACCTTCTGCTTCTGTTGTCGTTCTTCTTGCTTTTTTGCGGTATCTTTGGCTGTCGTCTTTGTTGGTTGTTTTGTTGTGGTATTAATGCTTAGAAAGGCAAAGGGACGACCTTGTTTTTTGTAAAGATATTGGTTCGGAGAAAAAATAGCTTTGACAAAGTTTGTTGCCATAATGTCGATGGGACGTCCCTCCACTGGAACAAACGAAACAATAACACCGCTCGCTCCAAAGAGAGGAATAAAGATAATTTTGGTAAGTACTCCAAAAATTCCCTCAAGTGGAAGATAGTATAAAATGACAGCCATAATAACCCCAACGGCAACAAAGCCAAATTGTTTGACTGTCATGCTCCCAATGAGCTTAAATTGAAATCCTGTGACATCTTGCGGGATAGGGTGCTGGTCCATACTATTACAGACAGTGTATAACGTGAAAATTTTGATTGCAACTCTTTCAAAGTGGATCAAAGAGCTCTAAAAGGGTACTGTTTTTGTGAAAATTACTGCATGACACGGTCTTCTTCATTCGCACAGGCATCAAAAGTTAAGCTGGTAATACAGGGAGTATTGGTGACGTAGGCAATAAAGTAAAGAATACCAAAAGAACACAGAACGAGAATCACACCGATAATTGCATAGGTAAGGATATTTTTCCCTTCTTGAATTTGCTTCTGATCGCCGCCTGAACGCGAAAAGATAAAAGCAGCGTAACCAAAAAGAATTGCTGCTACTGCTCCAACAAAAAGGAGTAAGCCGTTTATTATATTACCAAAAACAATGGGGATACACGTTAATGTTGCGATATTATTGACTACACATCCTGACGCCTCCCAATCTTGAAACATATACTCTTAGCCTAGCAAAAAGATAACTAGGAAAGCAAGAGCAAATGTAGGCATTTATACTATCAAGACAAGGACGGCTTATCTATATCGTTTTATCGGTCGCCTTGCTCTCTCCAGGATGACAATCCTTGTTCTCAGGGGATAAGTATCAGAAGCGCACTTGGGGAGATACAAAAAAACTGCATTTCTGCAGTTTTTTTACTGAGCCGTTAGAGACGGTAATTGGAGATCTCCAGGATCTAAGTTGAAGAATCCAAGTACTAATGACAGGATAAAGTAAGCAAGGAAGGAAATCAGCAGACCAATGATAGCAGCAATAAGACCATTTCTTGCTTCAGTCACCTTTCCTTTGTCACCGCCCGAAGTTACCCATCGAATACCATTCCAGATAAGGAAGAATAACGCAATGACAGTTGCTGCAATAAGAAGGACTGTAACAACAGTAACAATAATGTTGCCAGTACTATCTGAGGTTAATGTACAAAGACTCCCAAAATCAGAGCCATCTGTTTGACCTTCTGGACATGGATCAAGAGATGCTCCAGCAAAGGTTTGTCCAGCTATTGAAAAGTAAGCCGCTGCTGTTCCGAGTGATGCAATAAGTTTTTTCATAATCTAGATACATCATAGGACATTTTTTCAGCCCTTGTCAATATCTCAAAAGAGATCAATTAATGTTAAAGTTAAGAAGATCAACATTAAAGAGATAACCAATGATATTGAGGATAAAGAAGATGCTAAGAGCAAGAATGAGTCCCACAAGAGACCATGTTATTCGGCCTCTTGCTGCGGTAATCTTCCCTTTGTCTCCATTAGAAGAGGTCCATTGGATACCTGCCCAAACGAGACTAATGAGGGTGACAATAATAACCAGAATAATAATCAGGTTCAGCGCATTCCCAATAATAGTGCCAACAACAGCGATGCCTCCTGTTGGCACGCCTCCTGGTGGAGCTATTTCTCTTTCTCCGATATTGATAGCAAGATAATCCATCCACCTCTAGCGTAATAAGTTGCAAAGAAAAAATCAAGTGTCTACAATAAATGTATGGTGTTTGAACATTTTGAATCACTCTATCCTGATACGGTCAGTTCTCCTGAAATAAGTCAAATGATGCAATACATTAAGGAAGGCACGTCTTGTCAGCTTATTGGCATACCTGGAGTTGGGCGGTCAACCCTCCTTGGTTTGTTGGCATACAACAAATCTCTGCGAACAAAGCATCTGGGCAAAGATCAAGAAAGCTATCATTTTGTTATTGTCAATTTTTCTGAGATTCGCAAACGTCCGTTAGTTGATGCGATTAAATTTATCTTCCTTAGCTTATCTGAATCATTACGGGATCGTGCTCTTGATGAATCCTACCTTTCGATCAATGCCTTATTTAAGGAAAGTCTTGGTTTTGCAGATGAATTGGTACTCTTTCAAGGGCTTAAGCAGGCAGTTGCTTATCTGGCTTTGGAGAAGAAGCTAAAAATTGTTTTTCTCTTTGATCGATTTGAGGAATACGTCCCCACCGTCTCCGATGAGTTTTTTATTAATCTTCGCACGCTGCGCAGTCGTGCAAAATTCCATTTTTCAGTGATCTTTTCTTTGACCCGACCACTCGAAACCGTTCTTGACCCTACGCTTCTCGCTGATTTTTATGAATTCGTTGCAGGACATATCGTTTATCAACAGTTATCCGACAATCCAACAACGCAATTCAGGATAGGGTATCTCGAAAAAATTACGCACAAAAAACTTCCTCCTGCTGTCTATAGACAGGTACAGGAGTTAACGGGAGGACATGGAAAGCTGATGAAACTTTCTGTTGAAAGCCTGTTTGCCCATGAAGAAGTATCAGGTGATATTGCAGGTTTTTTACTTGAGCATAGAGCCATACAAGCTGCGCTTTCGGAGATCTGGAATTCTCTCTCTCCAGCAGAACAGGCCGATATTCGGGAAGAGAAGTTTGAAGATTCTGGAGTGCTTGAGTACTTAGAGCAGGTGGGGCTTGTGCGAGGAAATCACGTACAAATTCCGCTGTTAACACTCTTTCTCAAAAAAGAAGCTATATCCGTCGCTGAGCGAGAACAAATAGTGTATGATGATAATACCAATAGTATTCGCAAAGGAGAAACGATTCTCTCTGACCATCTTACCTCCTCTGAGTTTCGTTTACTTCGATACTTTTTACTCAATCAGGATCGGATTATTGATCGGGAAGAACTCATTGCTGTCGTTTGGGAGGAGATGAAATCAACAGCAGGCATTACTGATCAAGCCGTTGATCAACTCGTTTTTCGACTCCGACGAAAAATCGAAGAAGACGCCAATCAGCCAACACACCTCCTTACGGTGAAAGGAAGAGGATTTAGGTTCGTCTCCTAGCTTTTTGTTACCTGTTTATAAAGATTTTATCAATTCTCTAGCATCTTCATGCAGTATACTTGGCACAAGCTTAGGGAGAAATTGACACGAATCGCTCTCCCTAGTATGCTTAAAAGGAGTTATATGAATGAAACAGAAACACGAGATCCAGAAATCCCTTTAACAGGAGAGGTTGGTCCAGACCGCCGTGTGCCCAGAGAAGAACAGGGTGCATCAGAAGAAGGTGAACCGAGACGTGATACCGCAGATACAGAAAGAAATAATAGACGATCTACGGATAGACCAGAAAGAGCTGATACGAGAAGCTGGGAACGTAAAATTACCGATCTGCGTGAACAGGCGGATGCACTTCATTTTTGGCTAGTTGAAAATTCAGATCTAAAGAGTGAGGACTATGAAAAGAAATATGTGGAGTTGATGCGTCTGCACGGGAGATTGATTGATGAGGCAGAAGGAGATCATGCTACGATTGCTCGTGTCGATCAATTAGTCACACCCCTTCGTAATTCATTTTTTAGCACCATGAGTCGGACTCTTGGGCTCTCTGTCCCAACGGCAGCTGAGACGTTGAAAGCTGCTTACCAGCGAGCAGAGGCAGAAGCTGCCCCTCCCCCGACTGAAGAGGCTTTATTGCAAGAATTTCAGCTAGTTCCTCGTGATGGCAATCCAATTCCGGAGCATGATGTTCGGATAAAGACACACATTGCGCAGCTTGCGGAACAATTAGCGAAAGGTGGGCAAACTGTCGAGGAATTACAATCCATGCACTACACGCTTATGCAGTTGCAAGATAGGCTTTTTGGAGAGGTGATTGCTAGTTCTGCACCACAATCACAGGCAGAAGCTGATCGACAGGACGAAAGCTATCGGCTTCAATTACAACGCATTTCAGATCAGATGGGTCCCGCGACTTTCTATCTTGCAGCAGCGTTGCGTGCCCGAATGGATCCTATTGCCTATCAAGAATATATCGCAGCAACTGCAGAGTCCCTTGCTCGACCCTATGGGCCAGCACGGCAGGAAGAAGATGTCGATCGGGTGTATTCCTCCAGGCAAACACCCGAACAGAACTTACAGAGAATTGGGACTCTACTCGGCCAGACGACTGACCCGGCTGAACTGGACGATCTCAAGCAGCAACTTTTTAGAGCCTATGCCGCTGATCCAAACATGAGTCCGCAAACTGCACGACAATATCAGAATGCCATTCAGTTTGTTGACCGACGGCTTGCCACTGGCAGGGAGGAGGGACAACTGATGTATCCACGTGCTGTAGAAAAACATCGCCAGTTTTTGCCCAAAGAGGATGCGGAAAAAACTCCTGTCACTCAAATTATCCAAGAGTCAGTTGCGGAAATTGAAGGAATGCTGAAAGAGAGAATCGCTCGTGGAGAGACTATCTCTCCAAAAATGTTGGAAGACTGCAATGAGTATTACAACAAATTGCTTCGCTGGGCAAAGGTCGTCGTAGATAGTTCTGTCTCCCATGGTGGTGACTTATTTGTCCAGGAGCCTCGACTACGCTTCTTTGACGAAGTGAATAAACAGCAAGATCGACTTGATGATGCTGGAAAAGTCCTCGATGCCGAGGCCATGCTTGAAAATACCAAGAAATTGGTAGAAGATTTCCATTTGAAAGAATACTTTACTGGAGTTGAGCTCCAGAAAGATCAACTATTTAATGACTATGGCGTCCCTACCGATGCTTTTGGTTTTTTGAAGAGTCTTGCCGAGCATTATAGTAGTGATAAAAGACATAATGTTGATTACAATCCCGGAGGAGAGCGGCAACTGGTCAATCTTCGTGGGCAGGTATGTATCTGGAATCTCCTGTATCTGCTTCGTAACGAAGTAAATGACATAAAGTTTCAGGATCCTCGAAAGCCAGATCTGGACTATTTCAATCAAATGAAATTTAAAGGTCCAATGGGACAAGATGAGCATGTATTTTCCTATATCTTTCGAGAGATGAAAAAGAAAGAATTACGGCTTTCAGGTGATGACAGTCAAGGTATCCAAGCGCAGTGGGGCGATGGGGTTGATCCTAATTTTGAACTGAACTCAGATCTTCGTTATAACGTCATATATGCTCTGGGTGCAGCAAACAGATATCATCAACAACAAGCAAAGCTTGAGTGGCAAACGGGTGTGGGAGATATCCCCAAAGCGCTTAAGGCATATCACGCGGACGGATTTGATGCCGCAAACTATTTGGGAGTTGTTACGACACAGGCATCAACGGATAAAGGAAGAGCGGAGTACGAACTAACTCGAGGTGGTGTGGAAGGTGGCGTCGGAGGAGCTGTCAATCGGGGACTGCTTGCTATCTGGAACTATCGATTCTTCTTTGACGATGAACTACGGGATAAATATTCTCCACAAGAGAACCATTTATATAAGACCTTTGGGCGTCGGGGAACTGGTGCCTTTCACAAGGAACTGATCTCGCAATCAATCAAACAGACCGTCCCAGCTCGTGAAACCTATAAAGAATATATACGGGATCAAATTGCGGAAGAAATCCGTAAGCATGAAGAAAGATATGGCGCTGGTTCAAAAGAAATGGCCGATATCAGACAAATACAAACTGGATTACTCTCCTACTTAGGGGTAAGTAATGAAGAAGAATCTGCGTTGGAAGAAAAAAGAAGGAAAAAACAAGAACATAAAGATTCAGTAAGCGTTGGGCTTGATTTCTCAGAAGATCTCTATAAGTTCCGTTGTCAGGTTGAGCAGAAGCTGTCAGGGAAAAGGAGGCTTTCTGATAAAGACAAAGAGCGTATTCGTGCAGAAGTAAAGGGTACCATTAAATCAACGATTGGAACAGGTTTCTACGCTAAGCTTGAGCATTCTTTGTCTCCTAAGCAGTGGGGAACAATACAACCTCTATTGGGTGCTGTTGATCATCTGGATGTTTTGGATGATGTTATCGATTGGGACGAGGCTCCAATAACGCCTGATCTTGAAGCAAAGGTAAAAGCCAATGAAAAACTTGCGATTGGGTTTTTGAAAGGACTACTTGGGGTAAAAGATATTAACTTTTTTAATGAATCATCTCCTGATGGGAAGCTCAAAAATGCCACCCAGAAAGCTGTTTACGAAGGTATTGGTACAGGGTACAAGCTCAATGCTGTTGATAAGCAGTTTGCTGGGGATGAGTTTTGGGATTTGTCCTGGACGTGGGGTGTTATGGCGAGAAATGACGTTAACTCTATCTATAGTGAAGCTACCTGGGGAGAATTCTTTGGGAAAAACAGAATCCGTAAGCTGGGGATGGGAGCAGAACGAAGTGGTGCAGGAGATATCCAGTCTCTTGGTGATGTCAAACAAGGATTATTGCCGTACTTTCTCTCCTTTATGATTGATGAAGAGGGAGCGGGCAAGAGAAGCATACATGATGTCATTGCCCGTGGGAGTGGCGACAAGATCGCTTCTATCCGAGAGGGGAAGCTTCCTCTTGCAAGGCTGGCTACCAATAATCAAGAGCAACGTGATTATGCAGCAAACGCTGTCGATGCCGCAGAAAAGGCGTTAGGCAAAATACGGAAATTTAATATTGATGTTGAAGGCTTTTTTCAACATACCGAGTACGGTTGGCGAATGGATTATAAGAAAGCAAGTGAGCTGCAGGATCTCTATCGTGATATTCAGTACTTATTTACCAAGGGTGGCATTGACTGGTCGACTGAGATTTTTGATCCTGAGCAAGGGAGAGTTGTTTCCTTACTTGAAAAATCCTTCTCTCCTCGGGTAATCATGTTTATTGATAAAATTGGCCGAGAGAAACAACAGGATGGTGAATTTGAAAGAAAAGGAACTACGTTTGAAAAATGGAAATATTCTGAAGGTGCAGCGCACGGTGTCCTCGCGGCTGTAGTTAGCTCGACGATCGCTGCGCATGTAAATCCTGATTCCCCATATACCCGTTGGGATTTGCCCCAAGTAGAGGGTTTTATCAATGTGGTGCAATACTTTTATAGCCAACTTATTGAAACCGAAAACAGACGTGCTGGCGTTCCTGAGTATCATAAGAAGAATTCTTTTTTGAGTGATAAGTTAATTAATGAAATGGTAGGAGCTTATGGACAAAAGCTTAGGGGAAGTGCCGGAAGTATTGAGATCATGGGGCTCACCGATGATCTTGTGGCAGGTCTTTTTATGGGGCTTTTTGCAATGCTCGGAGTTACGGCACAAAATGCAACAAGTGGACTGATAAAAGCCGCTTAAGCAAGTCCCTTTGAGACTAGTCGTCTGAAGGTACTGTTGAACCTTGCCGCGGTGTTGACTGCTTTTGCTCGTATCCCATTGCTTTCATATAGCTGTCCGGGGTTTCTTGATTGACCCCAAGCTACTCTGTTCACGCTTGCTCCAGAGCTATCTCTTAGATTTACCTGTCGGGCATTTCTACCCAAAAATGTAAGAATTCCAGGGTTCCTTCCTACATTACGCCTTGCGCTATTTCCTGAGAAGGCCGCTCTCAGCCTCCCTTCCTCCGTAATTCCCCTGCTCAGATCTTTTCTTCTTGTCAATCGCTTCCATGCCATACCGCTCAGTGCCGCTGGTGCCGCTGCACACCTGGCTGCC
>ERZ1292645.58-Hain-H14-02um-R2-58-length-50538-cov-6_pt1 | contig 50538 bp, 58 predicted proteins | sample MGYA00564401_ERZ1292645 | MGnify/ENA primary metagenome ERZ1292645 (study PRJEB36523, sample SAMEA6512644) | groundwater metagenome | collected 2019-01-09 | study: AquaDiva: Metagenomics assemblies of 32 groundwater samples | reverse complement strand
TTATTATAATTTGTACTTACTTCTTCTTAAAATCCAACGCACACGAATTAATACAGTAACGTTGTCCTGTGGTTTCTTGTGGGCCATCAGTAAAGACATGACCGAGGTGCGATCCGCAATTTTTACAAATGACTTCAGTCCTCTGCATCCCAAAACTGGTATCTTCTTGTAATTCCACATTCTCTCGATTCATCGGCTGATCAAAGCTTGGCCATCCTGATCCACTCTCAAATTTTGCATCACTTGAAAAAAGTTCATGTCCGCAAGCAGCACAGACATACATCCCTGTTTCATGATTATTATAGTATTTACCAGTAAAAGCCGCCTCTGTCCCCTTCTCACGAAGAACACGATACTGTTCAGGGGTTAATTTTTCTTTCCATTCATCTTCAGAAAGGTGTTTCATATCGCTACTCATGCTATTATGATAGCATACAATATCTAAATATATTAACTAACTATAAAAGAGTGATGTGAATAAATTTTTTGAGGACGGATGTTTGAGCATAGCGAGTTACGCCCGGAAAAAAATCATTCACGAACGGATATCGTCTGTGCTACAATTTATGTATGTCTGTTCCTGCTCGTTCACGACTCAAAAAACGAAAAAAACTCTCCGACTTTGCCAAAACGCATCATCGTACTCCTCAGGTAAAAAGTGTTTTTTCACAAGCTTTTGTGCTACACCTTATAAAAAAACACCGCAAACTTATCTACTGGCTAATTGCACTAGTTATCGCAATTATCTTACTCATTCCTGTTTTTACCTATATTTATTTTGCGGGAGATTTACAGGACAAAAATACGTTTACCAATCGCAGTAGAACCGGCTTGACACTGATGGATCGTGAAGGGGAAACCTTCTTTACCTTTTATCAACCAAAAGCAGTTACGTATATCCCACTTTCTGATATTCCCAAGGATGTTCAGGAAGCAGTCGTTGCGACAGAAGACAAAAAATTTTATACCAATGCAGGATTTTCAATCACCGGTATGGGAAGAGCATTCATCCGTAATCTCCTTGCTGGACAAGTAGTCGAGGGAGGCTCAACCATTTCCCAGGAACTCGTAAAAATTGCTCTCTTAAATTCCGACCGCAATATTCTAAGAAAGTATCAGGAACTTGTACTTGCAACGGAACTCAATAGACGTTTTAGCAAAGACGATATTCTAGAAATGTATCTCAATTCAGTTTATTTTGGAGAAGGAGCTTTTGGCATCGAAAATGCCGCACAGGCGTACTTCGGAATAGCTGCAAAAGATCTAACCCTTGCACAAGCAAGTATGCTGGCAGGACTGCTTCCCGCTCCATCTGCTTACTCTCCTATCTCAGGAGATGAATCAAAAGCGCTCAGACGCCAGCAAATAGTGTTAGGTGAAATGGTTGAAGAGAATTATATTACCCAAGCAGAAGCTGACTCCGTACTTTCCCAATCATTAACGTATAACCCCGCTCCAATAGAAGAAACCAATACGCTTGCGCCTCACTTTGCTCTATATGTAAAAGACCAACTGCTCAAGAAATATGGTGAGGAACGTATCATCCGTGAAGGATTCCGGGTAAAAACATCTCTCAATAGAACCCAGCAAGAATATGCAGAGCGCGCAGTACAAACACGTATAGCAGCACTTACTTGGAATAAAGCAGGTAACGGTGCAACTGTCGCCATTGACCCCGAAACAAGTGAAGTGCTGGTGATGGTTGGAAGCCATGACTGGAACGATGACAAATGGGGCAAAGCCAATATGGCTGTTACTCCAAGACAAACAGGCTCAAGCTTCAAGCCGATCATCTATGCTGACGGGCTTGAACGAAAGATTATTACCCCTGCAACCATTCTTGATGATACCGAAACATCTTTTGGAAGTTATAAGCCACAGAACTATGATAAACGTTTCCGTGGAGATGTAACCGTACGAAGAGCCCTTGCTAATTCACTCAATATTCCAGCAGTTGAAGTCATGGAAAAGGTAGGTGTATCAAATGGGATGAGCTTTGCCAAAAAATTGGGAATTACGACACTTGATGAAGAGACGAATTATGGTCTATCACTCGTGCTTGGCACAGGAGAAGTCCCCCTTCTTGAGATGACAAATGCCTATGCTGTCTTTGCCAATGAAGGTGTCTATCACCAACCCAAAACTGTCCTTGAAATAAAAAATAAATATGACCGAACAGTTGAGACAAAAGATAAAAGTATTTTTGCAATACTTGATATCTTCCATTTCTTTACCCAAGATACTGATGAACCCAAGACAGTCATGGGACAAGATGCCTCCTTCCTCATCTCTTCAATCCTCTCTGACAATAATGCTCGAGCAGAATCTTTTGGTGGAGCGCTCACCATTTCTCGCCCAGCAGCTGTCAAAACTGGCACGACAGAAGAGTATCGAGATGCCTGGACAATTGGCTATACGCCAGACCTCGTTGTTGGCGTTTGGGTAGGCAACAATGACAATACATCAATGGACAATGTCGCAGGATCATTGGGTGCTGCTCCTATCTGGAGAAATATGATGGAAACCTATCTTATGGGAACCACGATTGAGCAATTTCGAAGGCCATTTACGGTTGTTGAAGAGACAATCTGTATCCCTGGGCGCACGCCATATCAAGAATATTTTCTGCCGGGGACTGAAGAATATGCATGTGAACAGCCAACTGCGACACAAAAACCAACTGAAGCAATCTCTCCTTCACCAACGAAGAAGCCTGACGAGCCAACGAGTACACCAACACCGCAACCGACAAATACTCCAATACCACAAGTAACGAACACTCCGCAACCTACCCCAACTACTGGAGTAGGCAACATTATTCCAACGGTACAGACAATTCTTCCATAGATTGTAGATGGAGCGAGAGACAAAATTTTATGTTTGCATTCGAGCTCTTTTATTTTTCTAACAACGCGAGCTGCAACGGAAGAAAATTTTGTCTCGAGCGGAACTAAAAGATTCTATACTTATTTCCCAAACCGTCTCTCTCTTTGTTCAAACTCCGCAAGTGCAATATCCAGCTGCTTCGCATCAAAATCTGGCCAATATGTATCCGTAAAATATAACTCACTATAAATGCTCTGCCAAGGAAGATAACCACTCAGTCGATAGTTTCCACCAGTACGGATAATCAGATCTGGATCAGGTTGACCTGCAGTATAGAGGTAGGTAGAAAAAATTTCAGAAGTTATGGCGTCAGCAGCAACATTGTCCTGGACAATACGTGTAACTGCTTGCAAGATCTCTGCACGTCCCCCGTAATTGAGTGCGATATTAACAACTATCCCTTTATTTTTTGCAGATTCGGAAGTAATGTCATTGATACTCTGCTGCATATCTTGCGGAAATCGAGTACTGTCTCCTAAAACACATATTCTGCATCCTTGTTTCAGTAATTTTTTAACTGCATTTCCCTGGAAAATCTTACGAAAGAGGTCAAAAAGACAGTCAAGCTCTTCTTTACTTCGATTCCAGTTTTCCGTAGAAAACGCCCAGAAAGTAATATAGCCTATGCCAAGTTTTTGAGCATGGGTAACAATCTCCTGGATACGATCATATCCTTTGGAATGACCAACCAGTGTGGGAAGATGATGGGATTTTGCCCACCTTCTATTTCCATCCATAATAAAAGCAATATGTTGAGGCACTTTCATAAGATGTCAGCCCTTATTTTTTCCAAACTCTGGTTCCTTTTTTGCCGTCTTCGATATCGTATCCCATTTTGCTTAGCTTTGACCTGATCTGATCAGCTGCATTAAATTTTTTCATCTTTCTAAGTTCCTCACGTTCATGAAGTAGCTCTTTTATCTCCTCAGGAACAATCCCCTCTTCTTTTTGGATATTTTGGACAGATTCTTGAAGATTGAGACCAAGTATTTCATCCATTTTATAGAGACTTCCCGCTTTTGCACCTGTTGGATTATCGGATTTAAGCATTTCCCATGCGACACCCAATGCTTGCGGGATATTAAGATCATCATTAATTGCCGCAAGAAATCGCTCGTCATACTCATCGCAGAAGCCATCTGGTTCTGGCAAAGAAGCAATTTCTCGACGAAGATTCTTCAAAGCATTGGATGCTGCATCAAGAGCAGGAAAGGTAAAGTTCATTTCTTGTCGATAATGTGTCTGCAAATATAAATAGCGAAGAGCTAATGGCTCATAGCCTTCTTTTTCCAGATCATACAGCGTATAAATATTTTTGAGACTTTTGCTCATTTTTTGCCCTGCAACAAGCATAAACGCTGTATGAACCCAATAATTGGCAAGCGGCTTGTTAGTTGCTGCTTCTGCTTGAGCTATTTCATTGGGGTGATGAATCTCTTTATGATCAATACCTCCTGTATGGATATCAAACGTCTCGCCCAAATACTTCATGCTCATCGCACTACATTCAATATGCCAGCCAGGAAAACCTTTCCCCCAGGGAGATTTCCACTCCATTTGTCTTTTTGACAACTTGTCATCCTGAGCGGACTCGAAGGATCTCCCACCTGGATAACTAAACTTCCAGAGGGCAAAATCACGAGGATTTTTCTTTTCATCATTTGCCTCAACGCGAGCTTTGCCTTCATCAGTTTTATCAAGTGAAGAGAGCTTCCCGTAATCTTTAAGTAGCGACGTATCAAAATAGACCCCATCAGAAGTAATGTAGGTATAGCCATTTGCTTCAATTTGCTTAATAAGCTCTATTTGCTCAAGAATATGATCGGTTGCCTTACAAATTTTGGTAGGTTCGGTATAGTTTAGTGCAGTATAATCCTTGAGAAAAATATCAGTATAAAACTGAGCGAGCTCCCAGACACTTTTGCCTTCTTTCTTTGCTGACTTTTCCATTTTGTCTTCTCCTCCATCTCCTCCTCCCGCCTGATCAAGCGTCATATGTCCAACATCCGTAATGTTCATGACAAATTTGAGAGCAAATCCATTGTATTTAAGGATACGAACAAGCAGGTCAGCAGTCGAATAGGAACGAAAATTCCCAATGTGAGCAAAGTCGTACACCGTCGGGCCACAGGTATAGATACCTACTTTGTCTGGAGTAATAGGATGAAATTCTTCAACAGTACGAGAAAGAGAGTTATATATTTTGAGCATATGTTTGCATTATAGCCTGCAAGGAGGAAAAAGCAAAGAGTGATTACGATCTATGATACATTTCTTCTAACAAAAATACTTCAGTTACTTCTTCCATTAAACCTTTCCCTTTTTTTACGAGTTAATGCAATAGTGCTCATTGCTCGCTCTAACATACCTTCAATTGAAGGAATATCTTTAAATTTTTCACTTGAACGTAATATTTTTGCCTTTCGATTTATCAACATAGTTGCGACGATTCCAGCATATTCATCGTCTGTAGTATCAAAATCATTGTCCAACATTACCTCTACTACAATTGGCGAACCTGTAGGACTCATTCCCTCTAAATATGCTTTTTTGTCAAAACTGGTTGTGGCTTCTGTTGCGATTACTCTCCCCTTATTTAAAATAATCAGATGTCTGCTACTTATTTGGGCATCAATAGGTAAAATAACCCCAATTGATTCTAACCTTCTTGTCCTATTATTTATTGTAGTAATTCCTTTTCCTAAATTTTCTACCAACAAGCTTCTCCAAGAAGAAATAAAAGCTTGCAATCGTTCAGCTTTATACCCTAATTCATTTAGCTCACCTCTACTATTGGTAGTAAACCCTTCGTAAAAAGCGTCATTTGCTCTTCCATAAATCCCGACAGAGCTTAGCGAACGAAGCCTATTATCCATTTCTCTGCGTGCTGCTTGTCTGTTTTCTCCTTCTACTGACATACTTCTTCCTACAAAAAACCCTCCATATCGGAGGGATAGAAGGCAAAAGACGAATATAACTATGCTCTCCTCACCGATCTGTATTTCTGAAGGATTTTCTTTCGTATGGGAAATATGCTCATCATCATAGATAGTCTAGCACCTTTGACATCGTTGTCAATAGGAATTTAATAAAAAATTAAGAAAAATTTACTTCTCTAGCTTGACAAACTAGCCTCCATGTACTTCAATAAAGAAGTCCTATGGAAATCCCAAAGATAACCCATAATGGTTTGTCGTTCGTTAATGTTACCAAGCCAAACCTTGAGCAGCTAAAATTCTTAAACAAAGAATTTGGCTTTAGTATGCTTAATTTGGAAGATTATCTCTATAAAACGCAAATTCCAAAAATTGAAGTATATGATGGCTATACCTTGCTCGTGCTTGATACACCGTACACCCAACAACCAGTACGAAGTAATGGTAATAAACCAGGAACAAATAATTCCCTCGTCGGACGCATGTTCCCACCACGGGGACTGAGAAGAAAAAGAATTTTATTGGGAGAGGTCGACTTTTTTATTGGTAAAGATTACGTGGTCGTGCTTCACGATGAACGAACACCTCAGATTAATCATCTCTTTGAGCTGTGTAAACATGATGAAAATCAACGAAAAGAACTTATGGGCAAAGGCGCTCCTTTTTTGTTTTATCGCATTACTGACCAACTCGTTGATACTTCTATTGCTTGTGTTGACGAGCTAAATAACACAATTGAATCAATTGATGAGCAACTGGAAGAAAAAAGCTCAGCGGCAGTCATTGAAGATATTTCTATTACCCGACGCAATATTGTTGTGTTCGAAACAATGATCAAACCAACATTACCTCTCTTTACCGATTTGGAAAAAGGTAAATATACCGAGCTTGGCGGCAATATGATTCCCTACTGGAGTAATATCCTTGACCACGTACAAAAAGTGTGGGATCGATTGGAGGATAGTAAAGAGCTTATTGAGGGTATTGCCAGAAGTCATGAATCAATGCTTACTGTTAGAACCAACGAAATTATAAAGGTGCTGACCATGTTTACAGCAATTATGCTGCCGTTGACATTTGTCGCGAGTCTCTACGGGATGAATGTTGAACTGCCATTTGGGCAACTTCCAGGAGCGTTCTTTATGCTCCTTGCCATTATGACCGGCCTTGCGGTGCTGATGATCCTCTACTTCCGCTCACGTGACTGGCTGTAGATCCTTTATACACAGAGTCGTCTTAGTCAGGAACTCGCGACAAAAAGGTTGATTTTTTTCATATTCTCTATCCCCAACCGCTACTCTAACATCTTCTTTATTCAGTATATCAAGTATCTCTATCTTTCTATCAGGATTTTTTCCTATCCCCCTCGCTAAAGCTTCAGGAGTCAAGTCATAAAAAGGCCGTCTAGGAAACCCACGTTTTCCAAGGGCATAACCAGAGATCAGTTCATCATAAAAAATTACCCACGTCACAATCTCTATCTGATCTGAAGTATACTTATATCCAGGCCTGCGCATTATTCTTTTCGCAATTGCAGCACTTGGTATCCCATGATCAGGATCTGGAGCAGCTCCTTCTGCACCTCTAGGCTTGGCGATATCATGAAGGAGTGCCGCAACAAGCGCTAGCTCTTGATCTTCTGGGTCTAACGCTTTGAAGCGTTCATTTCTTTTAACTCCATTAACAACATCCACCGAATGGTCGGAAAGACGATAGCGATCTTTTCCGAATCCACAATAACCAAATTCTATACCCTTCAACTCTGGGATGTCGGAACCCAGTCCTTCCAATAAAGAAGGCCACGTAACAAAAGAAGGGTGGACAAGGGTTTCTTGTAGTTTTCTTCGATAATCTGGCTGGAAACCAGCATTTTCTTGAAATTGTTTAGGTGATTCTACGGTCATAATCATTACCCTCCTGCATTTCCAATACCACTTTCAGCTTTATTTCTTGCCCGAGTAATAGGAAGTTTTTCTGTCTTCTCTTTCTTTTCTAATTCTTCCATTTTCTTTTCTTGTTTCTCTTCGTGCTCTTCCTCTTGTTTCTTCTGTTCCTCTTCTTGTTTCATACGTTCACGTCTTGCTTTACCAAAAAGTGGTTCCCAATACGTTGTCATATGGCGATCATAATGCTCTTTCTCCTTCTTTTGTTCTTGCTGTCTTTTAGCTTGGATATCTTCGGGTGATTGCTCGCCCTGATCTCCGCCAGTCCGTTGATCAGGAATTTGAGAAAGAGGATTTTGGGCAGTTGAAGTTGCTTGTTCGTTGGTTCCTTGATCGGACGCTTGATCTGCACTTGGTGAAGGATCACTTGGGCCGTAGAGTGCATTTAGCCAATCCTGCGGGTTTGCCGCTTGTGCAGCTGCATCAGAGACGGTTTGCTTGGCAGCTTGTTTTGCAGCCTGACCACTACTACGAGCAATGTTCTCAATTCCTTCTTCAAAAGTGTCCATGTTCTTGAAGATATTAGCCATAGTTAGTAGACACTCCTTCCCATCATTGCCTGTTCAAGTGTCGTTGGATCGGCATATTCGAGATCTGCACCGGTAGGAAGTCCCCTGCCAATCCGAGTAATTTTAATTGTAGTACTCACACCACGTAACTGTTTGGCAAGATACATTGCGGTTGCTTCTCCTTCCATTGTCGGATTCGTTGCGAGAATAATCTCCTTCACCCTTTCCCCTTCTTCCCTTACCCTTTGTAATAATTCACCAATCCGTATTTCATCGGGACCAATATTATTGAGTGGATCAATCTTTCCGTGCAACACATGGTACAGACCTATATACTTTCGACTTCTCTCAAGGGCAAGGACATCAAGTGGCTGCTCAAGAACACAAATGACAGATTGATCGCGCCTAGCATCAGTACAGATATCGCAAGGATCCGTCTCTCCTATGCTAAAACAATTTGAACAAATAATAGTTCCATTTTTTAGGTTTTGCAAAGAATGAGCAAACCGATCAAGCTCGACCTGAGGAACATGTAACAGATAAAAAGTAAGCCGTTGAGCACTCTTTGGCCCCACTCCGGGCAATCGCTCAAAAGATTCAATGAGTTGTTGGATAGCTTTTGGTATTTTCATAAAATTTTAATCGTCATTGCGAGGAGTGAGGCACGAACGACGCGGCAATCTCCTTCGCATACAAGAATTAAAAAGATTGCTTCGTCACTTCGTGATCTCGCAATGACGTTGCCATCATATCAGCAAGAGAAAGGATTTCTAATTTTGCAAATCTTTTTTCCTCAGAAACATACACACTATCCGTCACGTACACTTTCGTAATTAGTGATTCTTGTAAGAGCTTTGGTGCTTCTTTTGAGAAGACTGCGTGTGTCACAAAAATAACTATTTCTTCAACTCCACGTTGTCGCAAAAAATCAGCAGCTTTTACAATCGTCCCGCCAGACGAAATCATGTCATCGACAATCAGCGCGCGCTTGGCAACTTCACCTTCAATACGCACGATTGCAACATTTCCCGTATCAAGATTTCTATCTTTTTCAAGCACCGCATATGGGAGGCCATCCAGCATTTCTGACATCTGTTTGATTCGCCTAATGCCACCCATATCTGGACTAATAAGCACACTATTTTTTAGCAAGTTTTCTTCTCGTATAGTATGCGCAAAAAGTGGCAATGCAGAAAGATGCGTCATCGGTATAGTAAAGAATTCAGGGATTTTGATTGAATGGAGATCACAGGAGATAACCCGATCAACGCCAATTGATTCAAGCATTTTGACAATGACAGCAAGAGACACCGCTTCTCCATCCCGAAAGACGTGATCTTGCCTTTGATAACCGAGATAGGGGACGACAGCCGTTACCGACCTTGCCCCACTACGCTTCAAACTATCACATAAAAAAAAGAGTTCCATATAATTGCTGTCCACGGGAGTAGCAGTAGGCTGAACCACAACAGTATCTTCATCAACTACATTTTCTTGAATCTGCACACGACGTTCCCCATCAGGAAAAACAAAGAGTTCTCGAGGAGAAACAGTTTCACCAAGATACTGAGCTATTTTCTGTGCGAGAGGGAAATTTGCAGAACCAGAAAAGACTTTCATGGATACATTGTATCACTTTTTATTTAGTTATGTGCCTGCTTTTCCAGCTCTTTTATCCGATTTTCGTGATCTGCATCTGTTTTTTTAAGCTGACGGATATCATGTTCAATGAATATTTTATCTTCTTGAATTTGAGCATATTGACCAATGACCTGGTCAAACTTAGAAAAGATATCACTTCTAAACTGCAGAAAATCTTCTTTCGTTGGATAGTCTTTTAATTTATCGTCAAGTATTTCTCGAACATCTTCTTTTGTCGCGTAACACTTTAGCTCTTCTCGTAAAATACCCCGTGTTACCACCTTGTCATCATATTGCTGTTTACTTTTCATACTATGATAGTACCTATTCTATTATTAAAAGGAAAGAGGACAAAATAGATCAATTAAAGAATAAGATCTTTACTAATCGACTCACCTGTCGTAACTCGTTTAATTACTTCAGCGAGGAGTGGCGCAACCGAGACAATAGTAATCTTTGGATTTTTGGTGACTGCTTCTGGATGAGCAATAGTATCGGTAATAAGCATCTCTTCGATTGCCGAATCTGTAATTTTCTGCATTGCTTGCCCTGAAAAGACACCATGAGTTGCAACAACTCGAATACTTTTGGCTCCTTGCTTAGCAAGATAGTTAGCTGCGTTCACAATAGTTCCTGCCGTATCAATCATATCGTCAACTATTAGGACGTCTTTGCCCTTACTATCCCCGATCATAGCAAGGGTATTTGAGACATTGTTGAGCATAATATCTCGCTTTTTATAGACAACAGCGATTTCTTTGGCTCCAAGAAAACGTGCATATGCCGTTGCCTTGAGTATCCCCCCCTTGTCTGGAGAAGCAATCACCAGATTGCTAAGTTTGCGTTTTTTTATCTCAGGAAGTAGTGAATAACTTCCATACAGATTATCCCATGGCTGTTGGATAAAACCTGCCTGCTGCTCAGAATGGATATCAAGAGTGACAATCCTGTCTGCACCAGCCTGGACAAGGAGCGATGCCACGACAGAAGCACTAATCGGAACCCGAGGCATTTCTTTGCGATCCTGCCTGGCATACCCAAAATATGGGATAATCGCCGTTACTTCGGCAGCAGATGCTCTTTTGGCCGCATCAATCATAAAAATAAGCTCCATCAAATGGTCGTTTACTGGGGATGAGGTTGGTTGAATAATAAAGACTTTTTTACGTCGTAGATTTGGAGTAACACGTACCCTAATCTCTCCATCAGAGAAGATACTAATAGGATTAGATTCTTGTATTTTTAATCGCTTGGCTATGGCAGAAGCCAAAACAGGATTTGCTCGTCCTGTTAATAAAATAACATCGTCCTTTAGCATAGTAACCAGTGTATTGTACTAGATTAGGGAGTAAAATACAAAAGATGGAACCAAGTAACTTGTAGAAAGTTACTTTCCTCCACCAAGGAGACTTCCAAGTCCACCCATACCACCAGCCATAGATTGGAGTTCTTTTGCAGCAACTTTTTGCGCTTCTTTAATTGCTTCATTTACTGCTTTTCGAACATCTTCGTCTGACTTATCGTTGGTCTTGATCTCTTGAATTTCCTGATCAGCACTAATGCGGACAAAAACGCCATGCTTGTTGATATCAATCATTTTTGTTTTCAACAGCTTCTGGATTCGCATTGCTTCATCCCGCATTTTTTTCATCTCTCCTATTTGTCCAAATGGATTCATCATAAATAATCACCCCCTTGCCTCGCCATAGCTTTAGCGACGGCGGGTCACTTTTTTAATTCTATCGTAATTCCGACAACTTTTCCAGTCAGTGTTTTTGCGACCAAGGCCAGCGCATCACGAGTCTTCATCTCATTTAGTCGATCCTTATGAAAAGCATAATTCGTCTCAATCACAAGATTTTTGGTATCATACTCCTTCAAACGACAACTACGAAGTACCCCGGCAATCGTATGATTATGTACCTTCATATCTTCAATCAGGTGGTACCATAGCGCATCAAGCCATTCCTTAGTCATTTCTCCCTTTGCTGGAACTTGCAGCAGGTTTACCCGTGGCAAGACAGGCTGAGGCTTGGTCTTTTTTGGAGCAGTCTCTCCTGAGACTGCCTGTGTCTTTTTAATCTCCCCTACTTGCTTACGAAGTGAAGAGACAGTTTTTAATTCAGTCGGCCGTGCAGAAACTGTTTCTTTCTCTTCGATTTGCTCCTCTTTTTCTGCAACGACAATCTTCTGTACCTGTGGCTGGGGATCTATTTGACAATATTCGATAATGGCTAGTTCGAGAGGAAGTTGTGGGACGACAGCAAATTTGGTCTCCTGATAGGCTTTAGAAAAGAGTTCTGTTACTTGTTTAATTTCTTCTAACGTAAAAGAAGACGGAGCTCGCGTACCGTTTACCTTAACTTCTATAAGCAAAAACATATGCAATGTTTGGAGCAATTGTTCAATAAAATATTTTATATCCATCCCCTGCTCAATTACAGGATCAATGCTTTCTAAGCTTTTTTTTGCATCTTTCTTCTTGAGTCCTTCTAATAGACTTGTTATAAAATTACTGACCCCTGTTGTTTGATATTTTTCTTCAATAAATACTTCAGTAATCTCTTTGCCCTGTGTCATCATTGTAATCTCTTCAAGCAGTTTCGTCCCATCTCTGAACCCTCCACCAGCAAGCTCTGCAAGCTTCTTGAGGGCACCATCAGTGATCGTAATTTTTTCACCAGTAACCACTCGTTTGAACGAACGGATCAACTCCTCTTCTGTCGCCAAATGGAAATTGAGATGAAAACATCGAGATAAAATGGTGGATGGCACTTTGTGGGATTCAGTCGTACATAAGATAAACACGGCATGCTCTGGGGGCTCTTCAAGTGTCTTGAGAAGCGCATTAAAGGCTTCTGTTGTCAACATATGTACCTCGTCAATAATGTAGATCTTTTTCTTTCCAGCAATTGGCGACAAACGAATCTTTTCCTTGAGATCCCGAATCTCATCAATACCACGATTGGAAGCGGCATCAATTTCCATCACATCCAAGTTAGTTCCGTTGGTAATCGAGAGACACTGATCACAGGCATTGCATGGCTCAATCCCTTTTTCTCTTTTCTCTCTTGAAATCTCACAATTAATAGCTTTTGCAAGGATACGAGCTGATGAGGTTTTTCCTAACCCCTTGGGCCCAGTAAAAAGAAATGCATGAGGTGTCGAATCACGAGAAACAACAGGAGATTCCACAGATGCCTTACTTCCAACATGAGTCCTTCCAATTCCTAAGACGGCAGAGAGAGAAGCTCTTATATCTGCATTATCAAGATCATCAATTTTTTGCGGCCGATATTTACGATAAAAAACCATACTATTCTTCTGTCATCCTGAACTTGTTTCAGGATCTCTAAAACTCGTCATTCTGGCTTGTCCAGAATCTTGATTAAGATGCTGAAATAAATTCAGCATGACAGCTTCCTTATTGCAACTCACTCGTGGTGTAACCCGAGTAAATGGAGCATACCATGTTGAACTAATTCATCCACCCGATCATCAACGAGCATATCCATCTCGGCTGATTCACGAATGAGCTCTGGGTAAGAAATGACAATATCACCAAGCCTCACAATATCATTGGGAAGACGAGAGGACTCTCCTTCACCAAGAGGGAACTCCAAAATATTGGTCGTTTTATCCTTGTCGCGATACTGCTTGTTCAACTGCTTCATTTTCCGATCACCGACAATAGCAAGCGATATTTCGACAGGAGTCGTGACGTTGTTTTCTTGCAAAACGGCATCAATAGCGGCTTTGATACGCTTACGATTGACCCGATACCTGCTTTCGACAAAAATGAGCACTTTAAGTTTCTGCATACACACTGTCATCCTGAGCGAGGTACGAGTCGAAGGATCTTCCAAAAAACTTCTCTGAGAGATTCCTCGATTTCGCTCCGCTACACTCGGAATGACAAAATTTTATCCTAGGTTAACTTCACTCTGGCTGCGGCTGCTTGTTTAAGCTTCTTCTTCATTTTTTTTGCCAATGATGGCTTAAGATAAAATTTGCGGCGCTTTGCTTCACCAACAATATCCTCTTCCATAACCTTGCGACTAAACGCTTTAATTATGTGGTCATCACTTTGTCCTGGCATTTTTTTGATATATACCATAAAATATAAACACCTCCCCTCAAAAATTCACTGAGAATTTCGGCTATAGGTTCTATTTTACTCTAAAACGCTTCGTATGTAAATCCCATCCTAGCTTTTATTTGGATTTCGGATCAAAAACAATAACTTGATCATTTGTTCGCCGAACAAATTTTTCTGTTGGCAACTGAATAGGAACTCTTCTCGGAGGCCGATCAGAATCATCCTGTTTTACAGGCTTATAATAAGTAGTATTCCGTGTCTCTCCAGCTACTTTCCTTTCTGCTGAAACGACTGCTAAATCTTTACCTTCATGTTCAAATAATTCTGTCGCTTGTGTTTTACTAAAGTGATACCCTTCACGTAAAAAACCTAAATACCCCATCCGAGAAATAAAGAGACGTTGTAGATCTAGTTTTTCTCCACCCTGACCACGTGTATTTTCTTCACAGAGTATAGGATACAAGAGAGAAAGTAAAACATTGGACAAGGAGTCTCCTATCGAAGAAAGGTCACAAGGAACTCCCTCAAAGTCAAATCGAAAATCTTTATCAAGAGTTACACTAACAGGTATATCCGTGACCATAATCGTTGCTTGTATTTTTTCACGATCGTTTCTGTCTTTTTGAAAATCGATATGCTGATAGCCAAGTGCTTGTAGCTCTGGATGTGTTGCCAAAGGAACTCGTACACCACGGACATCTAAGAATCTTCGCTGTTCTTTTTTTATCCTTTGTAGGATTTCACGGTTTTCTTCGGCTATGTCTTCTGACTCAACCGTTGGGAAACCAATGGTTGTAAGAAATTCTAATGGATGAGGAACAGCTTCTTGTTGATCTTTTTTTCTCGCCCATAAGTATACTCTTTCTCCATTAATAATGATGTCTTCAAGTACTAATCCTCCTTGTGGAGAAGGATGTGCTTCGATAGCAGTTTGTAGATAAGCTAACCGTGGCAATATCTCATCTTGCATAAGATTAGTACTTCCAACCCCTTCCAACAAAGAGTGAGGCATACCAACAGCTATAACATACGGAGTATCTGGCAAATTGAATTTGATAATATGAGGCACTTCCCCCTTTTGTCGCATTGCAACGGATATCTCATTTTGATAATGTCTACTTTTTAACCTCTCAGAAAGTTTAGCCCATAAAGTTCTAAAGACAGGATCTGCATCCAACCACTTTTCTGGTACCCCACTCATTTTTCTCTGAATTGCCAATTGTTGTATCTTAGAGTGTCCATGTTTGTCAACCAATTGCTTAATAAGCTTACCAGTAGCAAGACCTGCTGCTAGTTCTGCTTCAGCAGAAGCATTTTCTTGCTGAATTCTTGCTTCATCTAACTCACAATACATAGTCAATGACCTTGTCACCACACGATAAGTATTTGCTCTTTCTTGCTCATCAGGGTCTATCATCGCTGCGACAGAAAGACTCCGCTGAGTTTCGCTCCCCCGCGGAAGGATATCCGTTTCAAATGTACCAATTTTTGCTGCAGCTTTTATCGCAACAGGATCATCGACTAATTTTAATGCTCCACCTATAAAGGTATAGAGCGTAGAGAAGCTATCAGGGTATTTTTTGGGAGCGTTAAAATACACCTGCAATATATCTGCAAACTCCTCTGAAACAAACCCTTCACGAGAATAGATTCGCACATATGAGCTCAGTTGTTCTTGGGTAATCCCTTGCCAATTTTTTTCTACTCCTTTTTTTATCTGATCCATTGCCAAAGAGTAAAATCCACTTTCTTCTCTTTCTGCTTTCCATACGTCCAATGCTGTCTCGAGACGTTCAGGTTGATTCCAGAGGTTTGCCACTTTGTCTCTCACAAAATCTCCACGAGCGTTTCGCTCTTTTTTTCCGGTAAATTTAGGTCGCTTTTTAAAGTCACCTAAGACGCCTCTTGCCCAACGGATACTTTGCTGTGATGGGGTCAATGGAGCTTCTGTTGTTTCTTTATTGCGTTCTAGACGGTTTCTCCTCCTATCGAAGATATTATTAACAAGTGCTTTTTTTGCAGATAAATAATCTCGACTCTTCCTTACCTCACTAGTCAATTCATTTGTAGCTTTGACATCCGCAGGGGCAACAACAACAGAAGGAAGTCGAAGATCTCTACGTCTGATTGGATCGCTATCTGGTCTTAAGCTTTGCCCAAGATTGCTAAAGTATGCTATTGCTTGTTCTGTACGCATTCAACTATTATAGGACATAAAGAGCTTATTGACAAGGGGGTGGCTATAATGCAGCAGTTTTTGTAAGTGGTCCCATAACATGGACGTGGAGATGGTTAACAACTTGTGCTCCTCCACCATTAATAGTAATCCTATAGCCCTTATCTTCTAGCCCCTCTCGTTTTACCATATTTTGTGCGATCACAAACAATTTTTGAAAAAGCACTGGGTCTTCTACTTGGCTAAATTCAGGCACATGCTTTTTTGGAATAACGAGTAGATGCACAGGCTTGGCAGGATGAATGTCAGGAAAAACCATCACCTCATCATCCTCATAGATAAACTTTTTTTCGATTTCTTTATTTGCGATTTTACAAAAAATACAATCCATCAGATTCTCTCCACTACCTTAATTATATCACCAAGACTGAGTTTTGTTGGGCGCATTTTGGGATTTTTTGGTGATCCATTGAGAAGCATTTTTTTAGAAACATGCAAAAACCAAGTCGCATCAGGATCAATTTTACGAAATTGTTCATAGAGAAGGGTAAGGTCTGCGCCCTTTTTACCTTCTTGATCGGGTAACGTCTTAATTCTGACGTACTTCTTTCGTGGATCTTTGCGGATGACAATTACATACCCCATCTTCTGTGAAAGCTTCAGTACCGTATCATTAAGGGTTTCAAAAGCCATTCCTTTACCATATCGTGTAACAAACTCTGTTCCTGTTTCTTTGATTTCTTTTTCTGCCCAAATTCGATTCTCAAAGGTTGCGGTCATAGCGTTTAGACATTCAATCCCAAAGTCCATGTAGACACTATCCTGATTTTGCTTAATGAGCTTGTAGCCTTCAAGCAGCCCAAGCAAAGAGAACTCATGCAAATCAGCCGCAGCATCAGGCCAAAAGACTTCTTTGAAATGGTCAGTATCGACAATGAAACGTACAATGCGAGAAATTGCTTCCTTATGTTCTGGAGTAAGGGCGTCTCCTGCTTCTTGTAGCTGAGCGAGTACATAATCCCATGTACGAGAAGTTCCTGAGACACTTCTATCCTGTGTCTGATGGTGGTCCAGAGGCCCCATACCAGTATCGACATGAATCACTTCATCTTCTCCATAATGCTGAATGACGGTGTCCAGAGAATCTTTTGTCGATCCTTCGAGCCTTGTACCAGCTGGGACGTATTTGACGGTTGCTTCTTGCCAACCAGGAAGAAATTTCTTCAGAAGCCAAACAGAACCAATAGCATCCCAATCAGGAGACATGTGTGTGACGATGATTTTCATATGCTAAGTATACCACGCGCGGGCTTGACAAAAAAGTGTAAATACCCGATCATGGAAGATGGAAGTATATTTTTTGTATGGATCCTAAAGCTCTTGCCAACCTTGACCCAAAGCTGCGTGAAACGTATGAGCGAGTTATGGGAACAACTACTTCCAACACTGGTATGGCAGGGTCCCCAACTACCCCTCCTCCTGCATCAACAACAGGATTTTATACGTCTGCTTCTCCCGTTGATACAACCGTCGGACAAACACCCGTAGCCGACCAAACAGCCTCTCCTTCTAATATGACAACGCCACAACAACCAGCTTCGCAAGCACCTGCTCCTGCTGAAGAATTGTCTCCCCCACTTACCGCACCTGCAGCACAGCCTCTTCCTATGCAACAAGAACAACCAGTAGCAGACGCCCCACAACCGGTTGCCACCCCTGCATCATATATGCCTTCAGCGCAACCTACCACGCCGATTAATCCCTATGCGAATCCATTACCTTCACCAGCATCTGTGGCACAAGCGCAGGAAGTTTCTCCTGTCCTTCGAATCTTATACGTTATTGGAGCGGTTATCTTCTTTGCAGCCTATACATTCTTCTGGATCAGAATCTTTAACCTCCAAATGCCATTCTAAAGCCATTGAGATAATTTTCTTCTAGAGTTTGTCATTCCTGCGAACCTGCCCGCAACGCTCTCGCTTGCGAGGCGGGCGGGGGCAGGAATCCAGTGAAACCTGGATCCCGAATCAAGTTCGGGATGACAGTTGGAGGCGATTTATTACTTCTTTAAACTCGATCAATTCAGATTCTTTTTCAGCTCTTTTTTTCCATTCAATTTGGTCACCAGTCTTTTTGCTGACCACAAGCCGTACAGGAAGACCAATCAAGTCAGCATCAGCAAACTTCTGTCCGGCAGAAATATCTTCCCGATCATCATACAAGACTTCAATACCAGCTTCAATAAACTGCTTATACAGCCTTTCTGCTTTTTCATTTTCGCGAATAGACACAAGATGTACCTGATATGGAGCAATCACCGCTGGCCAGATGATACCTTTGTCATCATGATATTTCTCTACAATGGTCGCAAGCGTCCTCCCAATACCAAAACCATAACATCCCATATAGTACTTCTCTCGCTTACCTGATTCTCCGGTATATTCTGCATCTTTCATGAGGTTTGAATAATGATACCCAAGCTGAAAGATATTCCCAACTTCAATGCCCCGCTTTTCAACAAGCTTCCCCTTGCCATCTGGAGCTGTGTAGCCAGCTTGTGCCATAGCTATATCATAAAACTTTTCTGGTTCTGGGATATCCCGACCAAAATTAATATTAATTGAATGATAGTTTGTTTTATTTGCCCCGCATTCAAAATTCTTTCGTCCCCGGAGGGAGTCGTCCATGATAATAATTACCTCTTTTGGCAAATTAAGAATACCAGCATAACCAACCTCTGCTTTGGTAACCCGCTTTACCGTTTCAGGAGTTGCCAATTTTAGCTCATTACATTTAAGTATATGTTTGAGCTTTGTTTCATTGATATCATATAACCCGTTAACCGCTGCGGCGATAACTTCTCCTTTCTCATTTTCAAAAAGGATCGTCTTAGTCGTCTTCTCCACAGGAATCTCAAGGAACTTCGCAAGCTCTGCAACCCCGATAATACCCTTCCCTTCAACATCTTTACGAGGTTTCATCTCTTCGTTACCAGCTTCGGTATATTTGGTAAATCCTGCCACATCCTCGTGCGCAGCGTATCCACTTGCTTCATCAATAAAATACCGACTCTCCCCTGCTTCACTCTCAACCACAAACTCGTGACAATAATCACCACCGATGTAGCCATTGTCCGCAGCAACCACATCTGCCTTAAGCGTAAGTTCTTTATAGATTGCGGCATACGTATCCCACATCGTTTGGTATATTGCCTTAAATTGCTCCTCCGTACCAAAGCTATACGCATCTTTCATAATAAACTCACGCATTCGAAGGAGTCCTCCCCGTGCACGCAGTTCATCACGAAATTTGAGCGAGAATTGATAGAGATTAAACGGCAAATCTTTGTAACTGATGTTGAACTTGCGGACAACATCGACAAGCATCTCTTCAGCCGTTCCACCAGGGACAAACGTTGCTCCTCGACGATCTTCGACTTTCATGAGTTCAAATCCAGCCGTACTTGTTCTGTTTGTCTCTTGCCAGAGTTCAAGTGGATGCATCACCGGAGTCAAGAGTTCCTGAGCGCCAGAAGCATCCATATGCTTTCGAACGATGTTGATAATTTTATTTTGCACCCGTTCTCCAAGTGGCAAAAAATAATATCTCCCCGCAGTTGATTCACGGATGAAACCACCTTGATAGAGAAGCTGATGAGAAACCAACTTTGAGTCCTTTGGTGTATCTTTAATTGTTTTTCCAAAAAGTTGTGAGTATTTCATATTAAAAAAGTCTCCCTCCAACAAAAGCGTCATCGGTAGTCGGCGCAATAAGGACACATTCATGATCTGCATCTGGCACGCCAAGCGTTAAGACTTCGGAAATAAAAGGCCCGATTTGTCGAGGGGGTAAATTGACAACTCCCATCACTTTTTTCCCAATAAGATCATCCTTTTTATAATGCTTTGTTACTTGTGCACTTGATCTCTTCGGACCAATTTCTTCACCAAAATCAATTGTTAATTTATATGCCGGCTTTCGCGTTTCTGGAAAATCATCAACAGCAATAATCCTTCCCACTCTGATATCAAGTTTGAGAAAGTCATCAATTGTTGCCCTCACTTCTTCTTTTTTTAATAAATCATTTGAATACGTCATATTCTCATTTCCTTTATTTTATCATATCCCCTGAGTAAACTTTGCATGAATCTATCGCTCACTTTTTGTTGATCAAGCATTGTGATAATTTCTTCCGTAATGCCACCTTTGGTAGCAACAGCAGCTTGTAATTCTACTGCACTTTGTTTTGTTTTTTGTAAGTAGAGTACTGTCCCGGCAAACGTCTGTAATGCGATTTGCTGTGCTGTTTTTTTGGATAAGTTTAGGTTCTGTCCTGCTTGAATACACATTTCGATACAATAGGCTACAACTGCAGGACCACTCCCTACAAGAACGGAAAACGCATCCAGGTCTTTTTCTTCTGATACTTCAATTACTTTCCCTAACCGCTGAAGGAAATGCTGTATCTTTTTCTTCTCTGTCTGAGAAATCTCTTCCCGGAAGAAACATCCAATAACTCCCTGTCTATACGCAATAGATAAGTTTGGCATCATACGGATTATTTTTTGCTCTCCAGTTGTCAATTTTTTTAGGTGAGAAGTGGTAACTGCAATAGCAACAGAAAAAAGTACTTTTTCTTTTTTCAGAGCTATCTGCTTCACTACTTCAGCGATTTTGTTTGGCTTTACGGCCAAGATAATCCAATCTGCTTGTTCTGCAATTTTTTTATTCTCTGCTGCACTATTTGACGTAAGCAATTGCTTTTGCTTCCAACCACTACTAAGTAAACCTTGTTTCAAGGCTTTACCGACATGTCCCATGCCAATGATGGCGATTTTGTTATTCATAGTATTTTATTCGTCATTCTGGCTTGTCCAGAATCGATTCTGGATGCGCTTCGCTTACCAGAATGACGCTATTCCTTCACCTGTCCGTTTCCATAGGCTATCCATTTGTAGGTAGTCAACTCTTTGACTCCTACTGGCCCTCGTGCATGTAATTTACCTGTTGCTGTTCCCATCTCAGCACCCATCCCAAACTCTCCCCCATCGTGCAGTCGAGAAGAACAATTGATCATGATCCCTGCTGCATCAACTTCTTGAATAAAAGTATCAATAACTTCTTTATCTTGAGCCGCCAAGACTTCTGTATGGCCGTTGGTATGCTCTTTGATAAAAGTAATTGCTTCCGATGCAGTATCGACAGTTTTTACTGCCAGAATGCTATCAAGAAACTCTGTCTCAAAATCTTCCTTTTTTGCAAGGAGCGCATGCTTCATATGCTTTTTGGCTGCTTTATCTGCTCGTATCTCAAAGCCTTTCTCGCTTAAGGCTTTATCTACTGCTGGCAAGATTTTTCCGACAATAGTTGAATGAACCAATACCATATCAAGCGCATTACAGACACCAGTTCTATTGGTCTTTGCATTAAGACAGATCTCAAGTGCTTGCTTAAGATCTGCGCTTTTGTCGATATACATTCGTGCTCCACCAGCGGCGTGATATAAGATAGGGATACGAGATTGCTTTGCCACGGCAGTCGTCAGACCATAACTTCCCCGTGGGATAACGACATCTATTAAGTCACTCCTTTGCAACATTTCACCAATTTCTGCATGTGTTACTTCCGAAAGGAATGTCACCGTTGCACGTGGCAAACCAAAAGACATCAGTACGGTATGCACACATTGCACCAAACGAGTATTTGTTCTTAGTGCTTCAGATCCTCCCTTGAGGATAACGGTATTGCCTGACTGGAGACAAAGTCCCACAACATCAATTGTCACATTTGGCCGAGATTCATAAATAACCGCAATAACACCCAAAGGAAAACGCTTTTTTTGGATAATAACACCATTAGATAGCTTCCTCTGCTCTATATTTTCTCCAATAACATCAGTCAGATTAGCAACGGTTTCTATTTGTGCTAGCATTCCAGAAAAACCTTTTTCTGTTAAGGTTAATCTGTCAATAAATGCTTCTGTTGCTCCCGTTTTTTTGGCAGCTACCACGTCAAGCTGATTAGCTCGCAGTATAGATTTTTGGTTTGCTTGTAGTTCTTTCGCAAGCGCAAGAAGTATTTGCTTTTTCTCTTTTGCCGAAAGCTTTGCAACTATTGATGCTGCTTGTTTTGTTTGTTGTAAAGTATGTATAAGATTTTTCATATTTCTCCACTTTTTGTCATCCTCGCGAATGCGGGTATCCAAAAAAATATTACATAGATTCCCGATCAGGTCGGGAATGACAAGTTAAATAGCTTCCAATAACACCCCTTTCTTTTTTCCATCAACAATAACCGTTCCAATATTTCTTTCTTTAAGAAGATTAATTGCTTCCTCTTTTGTGTGACCTCCCCCAACTCCATGTATTGAACCTTGCATTGTTGAGAGGATATACAGAGATTCAGCATCTAGAAGTCTTGCAATTTCCGCTGCAAGGAGATCGTTACCACCAAAACCATTGAGCTCTATAACGTCGTTTTCATTCACTACAGGAATAATGTTTTTTGAAAGATAAAATAACAAAAGCTTTTTAATATGTTCTTTTTTAGAATGCAACCCATGTTTTGTTATCAATACTTGGGCTACTTCTTCATCAATGGCTCGAAAGACATTTGCAAACATACTCATCAGATGAATTTGCCCAATTCCAGCCGCTGCTTGACGCTTATATGAAGTATCTTTATTAAGATTAATGATTCGTGAGCCATGACCAACAGCTCCTGAGGTAACAAGCACGACAGCAAAACCTTTTTGCTTTAAAGCAATAATTTGCTGCGCAAGATGCCTGATGCGAAATTGATCAAACTCATGCCGCTTTGTGAGCAGGACACTGCTTCCTATTTTGATAACCAGTATTTTTTCCATAAAAAAAGCCCTTATACATTTTCAAAAGAAATTCTTTTAAAAATACACAAGGACGTCAAAAATACGTGGTACCACCTTGTTTCAAGTCATTTATTTTGTAAAAATAAATGACTTCTCATGTAAGTGCTCCGTTGCCGACACACTGTGCAGAACTTTTACGGTTAGCTCCCGTCATACTCATCGTATGCAGCTCGTTTGGCGGGAAACCAAACTAAAACGCTTGTATAATTTGATACTATACCACAAAGATAGCTCTTGTCAACTATTTTTTAAATTTATTGTATCTATTTGCTCCATACAGGTTCCATTTTCTCCCAAGGTAAAGAAACCAATCACAGGAAAACTACCAGAAAATTGTTCTACAGGTGGTAACAATGATAGAGCAAACATTTTCTCTTTATTTATCAATCTCGTGAATGTGATATGTGGACGAAAGAGCATCCCGATTTCATCATAACCATACTTTTCCAGGTTCTCCTTTTCTTCTCCAGTTGCATGAGATAATTGATCTTTTAAGAAATAACCTAAAGGATTTCTTTCTCGTAGTCCCTCTCGTAAAGGATTAACTGCCCTAATTATCTCCCGTTGTAAGAAAACTAGTGCATCTGTCTTTTCATACTGCACTTCAATCATCCCTTCTCTATCTTGATGATACTTTGTTGCTCTAAGAGAAAATGCTTCCGTTTGTTTGGCAATATGAGAAAGAGCTGCTTGTATTTGCTTAAGTGAACTGTTAGGTATCTGAGCCATATACAACGTCATGTGTGGAAAAAATGTATCTTTTTGCAGACAAAATCGTGTACCAAAAGACCGAAGCATGCAGCTCGTTTGTATTGTTTTATCTAAGAGGCCTTCATCAGGTAACAAAACAATCGCGTATGAAGATGAGTCAATCATGTGTATAACTATTGATTTACACAAGGGACATTGGAGAACCCTGATCCGGCATTGGTGACGGTGTTATTGCAAGAGATGACATTACCTGTTACATTGTTTTGCACCCAGAAGCCATATTGGGCGACATTGGTGGCACTATTATTGGTGAAGGTATTATTGATCCCCCACCCAGTTAAGACTCCATGGACTTCATATCCCTGACCGATGGAATCAATCCCTTGATTCCCGGTAATGCTCCAGTTGTTACCTTTGATATCTACCCATGAGTCAGCATTCTTCCCTGGTATTCCACCGGTACCAAGGATATTATTTTGAATGAGTCCCTGAGACGTACCTTCTTTGACATCAATATTTTCTCCACCGGTATTATTGATCGTATTATTAATAAGCTGATTTCTATCACTGGTATCAGGTTGGCAATTTGAATACGTACACCAATTGCTTGAATTGGCACTTCCAACGTAGACTCCTTCTCCATAGTGATTATCAATTACCCCCGTGGTTTTATTTCTTCCGATATGATGGACATAACTATTTTTAAGAATATTGTCGCTTGAAATGGCTCTAAAGTGAATTCCTTCATCATGGATATCTTTAACTTCAATATCTTCAAGAAGGTTATTGTTCGATTTATCAAGGATCAATCCTTTGTTCGCATTTTCAATAGTGATTCCTTTAACATGAACGTAATTCGCCGTTATAAGATAGAGTCCGTAGTAGCCTCCCAATCCTCCTCCATCAATTCGAGCGTTACGTGTTCCTTGTAGTACAATGGGCTGCGTTGGAGTACCTGACTTAGCGATAATAAATGATGCTGTGTAGAATATCGTCCCAACAGGTATGGTTGATTTAATCTTTCCTTTATAGATACCATCTGCCATAGTAATCACATCTCCAGGCTGTGCATTAGATAAAGCACTAGTTAACTCCGTAGCATTTGTCACGTTAATATTTCTTGCACCCGTAATGGGGGTTGGTGTTGCAGTTGGTGCTTCTGTAGCTCCAACGGTTGGCGAGACTACCGTAGGAGTGGCAGTTAGTTGCTGCGTAATCTCTGTTGTTGGGACAGAAGAAGGTTCACTTGTCGTCGGGATTGGTGTTGCCTGACTACCTGTCTCTGTCTGTACAATCAGCACTGGTGCATTTGCACTTTCTTGAGAAGACAAATATAAATTATTACTGTTTGTGCCAGTAGCATCAATTGCAAGGCTCATTACTTGCCCAGCTTTCTGGCCGACATAAGATGTGAGGTCAATTTCACGCCAAGTATTAAGATCTGTATTGGACAGTTGGCCTACTGTTGCACCTATCGAAGGTTGATTGTCAAAAGTAATTGCAGACTCATTCCAATTATTGTCGAGAACTTCTTTTACTTCCTGTGTTGAGCTTGAATTATTGATCACGTACACACGAAGCACGGCACTACTTATCGGCTGTCCAGCAAGAGCGGCTAGGTCAAATTTGACATAGGTTTTTTTATCAAGATCTACTTTGAGTGCTGCATCAGTACCATAATTTCTCGTAGGATTGGACGCACTAACAAAAGCATCTTCAACAACGGCTACATTAGTTGTTGTCGTCTCAGCCTGAGTCAGCAGTTGTGTAGATTGTTGTGAAAGGACGAGTGCGGTAACAGTCGTTAGAACAAGAGCCCCAAGTGAAACAAAAAGAATAAGGTGTCCTTTTTTCTTATGCTTTATTATTTTTTTCACTGAGATAATAATGCACAATTGTTGTAGAGCTTGTCAAGAGGAGCTTTTATGAGCTTTATAGCCATTTCCTTCCATCTTTTTCAATAAGGCCAAATGCCTCCTGTGGCCCCCAGCTTCCTTTTTCATACAAAAGAAGTGTCTCGGATGCTTGCTGTTCCCAGCTTTTGAGAATATCTGAAATAAGTTGCCAGGAACTTTCAAGCTCATCAGATCGATTAAAAAGCATTTGATCCCCTACCATAATGTCACGAAGAACCTTTTCATAAGCATCCGTACCGCCACTCCCAAATGATTGCTCGTAGGAGAATTCCATATCGACTGGCTCAAGAGCAAGCGATGTCCCCGGTTTTTTGGCAATCATCCGAAGCCGAATACCTTCATCAGGTTGAACTCTAATCGTTAATATATTACCAAAATCAGGATAGCCGTGTTCATGAAAAAGCACATTACGATTCTTGGCAAAAACAATAGCTATTTCCATTTTTTCTTTTTCAAGCGTCTTTCCTGCACGCAGATAAAAAGGAACATTAGCAAAACGCTCAGAGTCAACAAACAGCTTCATGGCAACAAAAGTCTCTGTTTGTGATCCTTCTTTGACATCTTTTTCTGAAAGATATCCGTTATACTGTCCACGAACAACATGTGTTGTTATTTCTTTGGGAGTAAGTGAGCGAATTGCTTTGATTGCATTGGCACGGACATTACGTACTGATTCTTTTTCAAAACTTTTTGGAGACTCCATGGTAACTGTCGCCATAAGTTGCATGAGATGATTTTGCATCACATCCCGAAGCATACCGACACCATCAAAGAATCTTCCTCTCTTTCCGATTCCTTCTTTCTCAGCCCAGGTAATTTGCACATGATCAATATGTTGATTGTTCCAGACTGACTCAAACACACTATTGGCAAATCGAAACGCAATCATATTTTGTACGGTTTCTTTTCCGAGATAATGATCAACTCTAAATATTTGTTTCTCCTCAAAAATTTGTGCAAGCTTCGCATCCAAATGCTTTGCTGTCTCCAGATCTTTGCCAAAAGGTTTTTCGATCGCAATACGTGTCCATTTACTACTTCCCTGCCCACAACCTTCTGATAATTTGGTACTGTGAAGGAAATTAAGAATTGATTCATAATGATCCGGAGGGGTTGCCAAATAAAATAAGCGAGTAATACAAGCTCCCAGTTGTTCGTCAAAACCATTGAGGCGTTTAATCAGCGCATCATACCCTTCTTGTAGGTCAAAGAGTCCTTGTTGATAATAGAGTTTTTTGGCAAAAGAAGCCCATTTTGGATCAGTAGCAAACTGCAATTCTTCCGCTAAACTTTCTCCATATGCTTGATCGGTAATATCTCTTCGCGAAAATCCGACAATAAAGAATTGCTCTCCGAGTTCTCCATGCTTATAGAGAGAAAAAAGCGCAGGGATTAGTTTATGTCGAGCCAAATCTCCGGTCGCTCCAAAAATAACAATAACAACTGACCCAATCATTAATTTTTTCCTGCATGAAGTAGAAGCAGATCTTCTTCAATATGTTGCAAGCGTCTTTCATCTCTCTGATTTTTTTCATCAAGCTTTTTCTCTAACCTTTTAATATCCGACTTAGTAGCCATATCTTTAATATCCGACTTAGTAGCCATATCTTTAATATCCGACTTAGTAGCCATATCTTTAATATCCGACTTAGTAGCCATGTCTTTAATATCCGACTTAGTAGCCATGTCTCTTCTGATTCTTGCCTCAGACTCTTTAATAGCAGAATCGATATATCCTTTCAAATTAATTTCTAATGTTTTATGTCTGGAGTCAATCATCGAACCGATTGTCGCTATGAGATACTTCCATTCATCTTGTTTGGTTACCATATTGAGTTAGTCTATCATACCTCTTGATCGGTAATCAATACTGTCTTCTGAGCAATTTCAGGCCGTTTAAAGAATCTTCCAAGAATTTCTGTTTCGCTTCCTTTAGTAACTTCCTAAGGATTTGTCGAGGGCAATATCACCGGAATCGTTGTGTCTGCTGAAGAACTGATACATTGCAACGCTTTCGTCTCAAAGACTACACAGAGTTCATAACGTCTCCCTGAAGGATCAAGAAGATACTTATACTGACCACCTGTCTTGGGGTCCACCGGAATAGTAGCGATATAAGAAGGCGCAAGCATTGAAAGCGCTTTCGGATAACCTTTTTTTGTAGTGTAATACTTTTCTATTGCCTGTTGTATCTCACCAAGAGCTACTTCTCGCTGCCTATCTCGCTGCCCAGCACGGACACTTAATGGATCAAGGACGATATATAATACCCCAACGACCAAGAGTAACAGAAGCACACAAAAACCCAACGACATAAGCACCATATGCGGAGGGAGTTTTGATGTTCGCTCGTTGAGATCAGTAATGCTATCAATGAGCTTTGCAACAAAAGGAATTTGATGAAGACCTTCTCGCTGCCAATGAAGAACGGCCTGATCAATATCAATATCCTCCCAACCCTCTGCCATAAGAGCTTCTTTAATTTGAGACTTATTTTGTCCCTGACGATATCTTTCAGCGACGTTTTCGAGTAATTCCTGGGTTACCATACATGGTGCTCCTTTAAGTCAAACAAATAGGATCACGAAAGTCAAGTTGTAGCGAATATCTGATATTGTGGTAAAAAGGAAAATGCTTGAAGAACTTGAGCTCTACCGCTTCTACTATTGGGAGAATCATGTGCTCCAGGAATAATTTCAAAAATAATATTGGCTGCGTTCTTCTCACCATCAGGAGTTGCCTGTAATGCAGCTTGAATAGCTGCTCGTCCTTCTTCTGGAGGAAAAACGGGGTCATTTCTACCAAAAAATAATCCTACCCTGTTTTGCGCTGCATGCCGCACAATGGCTCGAGGCAAATCAATGTCAAGAGCTTGCACTTTTTCTCCAAAGCGTCTTTTTACTAAATCAAGGGCAAGTTCACGTGAAATACCTGATGCGGCAATCCATGTTTCTAATTCCGATAACGATTGTTCTCTCCCATTCCTCAAAAATCTCGCGACAAGCTCTCCTGGTTGTAATGCTTGATGATCGAAATCAACTAACCTTTGTCCAGCAGAAGCAAGAAGGGAAAGATCCCCCAAAACATCAGGGTTGTAGTCCACCGCTCGACTTACTACTGCACCACCTTGTGAATGTCCAAAGCCAGAAAGTTTTGTAGCATCTGTTTTGGTCTTAGCGAAGTCTACAACAACACCCGGCATTTCTCCACACGCTTGGACAAGCACATGCCTTCCACACGGAAGTTCTCTGAGGGGCAAAACAGGACTAACAGCATGGATTCTTTGTGTAGCTAACCAATCGAGTGTCCGTCGTGTACTACGAAGATTATGCCCGTAACCAAAGAATGCAACAATCGGATCAGGAACGATTTCTTGCATCTCTTGTAATCGGTTTCCATTAGAAACGACCGGAATGTTTATCTGCTTTTTGAGACGGGTCTGACGACTTCCCTCTCCTGGAGGGCAATACGTATAAGACACTGTTTCCACGGAGCCCTCGCTTTTGCTCATTCAGAAGAAGTATACGAGCCTCTCTTACTATTTGCGTGACAGGAAAGATGACAAAAGTGACAAATCGTACAAAATGTTACGGGAGAAGATTCTGGAAAAACCCAATAATTGAGTTTTGATAGGTTCGTAAATCATTAATTGTCACAAAAAGAATCATTAGCAGAAGCAGACTCATCCCAACTGCATGGATATATCCTTCAATCTTTTCATTAATTTTGCGACGGAAAACTATTTCAATAACAATAAAGAATAACCTTCCTCCATCAAGACCTGGAATTGGAAGGAAGTTAAAGAAAGCAAGAGAAATTGAAAGAAGCCCCGCTAGATTGAGTAATTGCAAAGCACGTTCTTTCTGATCTTCTATCTCAATTATCGAACCAACGGCAAACCCAATTCCGACAGGTCCTGAAACACTTTGTCGTAATGGTTCAGTATCTTTCTTCTCAATAGCAACAGAAATAAGATCTCCTAGAATTGCAAAATTATATGTCATAAGGTTTGCTGGATGGCTAAATCCTGAAAGCGCTTTTTGCACAGGCGTATCATAGGAGAGTACTACCGTACTTAATGGGAAGAATCCTACACCGAGTGCTCCTTCTCCTTCAGGAGCATTAACGCGAGGAGTCATCACTGCTGTTTGCTCTTTGCCCGTTTGTAGATTCTTCCAGGTTATTTCAAGTTCTTTTCCTTTGCTCTCAGCAATCGTCTTTGAGAATGCTTCAGGTGAAGTAACAGGCGTTCTATTGACAGATATAATCTGCGAAAAAGACGTCACACCAGCCTTATCTGCAGGAGATCCTTTGGCAACATCATTAATCACTACCTGTGTTTTCTCGGATTGATTGGTCAAAAAGAAGGTATGCTGTCCAAGAAGTGGTAGTTCTGCTTTAAATCCCGATACTCCCAAGAAAACGTAATAAATGACGACTGCAAGCAACGCATTCATGATAATTCCGGCAATCACTACCAGAAATCGCTGCCACGCAGGTTTCATAAAGTATGCCCGCTTGATATCTTTTGGTTTTTCTGCTGTTTTCTTTTTGGTCTCAATGCGTCCCCCCCCTGCTTCATCTTCTCCATACAGCTTAACAAAGCCACCAATCGGAAGCCAGTTGAGTGAATAGATCGTCTCCCCTATTTTCTTTCCCCAGAGACGAGGCGGCAACCCGAACCCAAACTCTTCTACTTTGATCCCAAATTTCTTCGCGGTAAAATAATGACCTGCTTCATGGATAAGCACCAAAACAGAAAGGATGAGAAGGAAAACGAGAACCGTCAGTAACATAAAAATAAGTATAGCAGGTTTTTTGTAAATGGCGAAGAGGAAATAATTTTCTTTGTCATTTTTCTGTTATCATGGATCTATGGAACCAGTCGAAAGCTTTAAATCATTTTTGCTTTTTTCTTTTATTATCAGTACTCTTGCTGGTAGCTCTATGGTGTGGAAAGGTCCAAAAGACAAAACAAAATCAGTAAGCTTTCATGCTGCTACTGCAAAAAAGGGCACCTATATGCTCTACGCAACTGCATTCATTACGGCTACAATACTTTTCTATCTCTTTTGTCTTTACTGGTTTATTCCTACTTTACAACTCCCTACTAGCTTTACTTTTTTACTCACGCTCATGAGCCTTCTTTTAGTGTTGACAGCACTTATCCCTGAATCTGGGGAATGGATAAAACTTCATGCTCTTTTAGCATATGGTTTCGCTTTTCTGATGATGATTCTGTTATTCTTTGTCCTAACAGCACAGACTGTTTCCTTGTTTGCGAGGATAATTTCAGGAATTACCTGTGGATGGATGACTATTGTCTGGTATTTATATTTCTTTTCTTCTCATAAGAAAAAGGTGGCATCACAATACCTCTTCTATCAAAGTTCGTATGTAATCCTTTTCTTCCTTTCTATTCTTGCGGCAACATATATACGGTGACTATTGTCATTTTGCGAGGCATTGACACAATAACTATTTTATTGATATACATAATGATATGGACGAATCATCATCTGAAAGAAGTGGTGTAAATGTGGATGAAGTTTTGACAAGCGAAAGGTCTCACGGTTCGTTAATTACTTTAGTTGGCGTGATGACATCGCAATCCATTGATGCTCCTACTGAAGGTGCTCAAGCTTTATACTCACCCTCCCAGAAAGGATCCTCGGTGGCGATATGTGAGAGAAGGCGTTGATACTCTTAGGAAGGTAATTGGCATTTCAACTGGAATTAGAAGTTCTAGTGGAAACTCAGATCTTTCTCGTGTTAATGATGAATTTTTCGAAGGTACGTTAGATGTCTTACCTATAGAAACTGTAGAGGAAGCATCTAGACTCAGGAGCCTTTCACCAGCAGACTTAGTTGCTGAAATAGCCAAGATACAGCAAAAACAGATTGCAATTTGTGTAGAAGAAAGCACTGATGAGGAGCAAGGAGATACAGCTAAGATGTACAATGCTATATGGATGTTAAGGAACGAAGGATTCAATATGGGGCTTCGCTCCATCGGACTAACCATAGACAGGGAGGGATTAGTCGTTCCTGGAGGTGCAAGATTATCAGAGGATCAACAGAGGCAAGCTGTCAGTGTGCTTGATAAGGATCTGCCAGTGATTATGGGAAGAACAACCTACGGCAAAGAAAATTTTATATGAAGGTTTATATCTGGAGGAGTTCGTTTTCTTTTTGCTTGCCCATGTCGTCAATGGTTCCCATCGTATCATCAACAAGCTTTTGGACTTCTTTTTCAAGCCGTTTAATATCATCCTCTCGGCCTCCAAATTCTTTTTTGATATCTTCCATTGCTTCATGGCGGACTTGTCTGACCATAATACGGCCATTTTCAAGTTTATGTTTCATCGCTTTAATAAGCTCTTCTCGTCGTTCCTGAGAGAGTGGTGGAATAGAAATACGAATCAGTGAACCATCCACAACAGGATTAAAGCCTAGGTTAATTTCCTGGATGCCTTTGCGGATTTCTCCTGCAATCGAAGGGTCAAAAGGTGTAAGGACAATGGTCTGCGCGTCAGAAACAGCAACAGAAGCAAGCTCCATAACTTTCAGTTTGGCACTGCCACCGTATGCACTGATGACGATATTTTCAACAAGTGAAGGAGTAGCTCGACCAGTATGAATAGTACCTAGATCACCGTGGAGGATATCAAGAACCTTGTCTATTTTCCGTTTAGTAGTTTGGGCTAGTGGGTCCATACCTTGATTATGTCATCCCGAATTCATTTCGGGATCTCTTTCTACTCCGTCATTCTGGCTAGTCCAGAATCTGTTATCTGAGATGCCGAAACAAGTTCAGCATGACAACGTCAAATTCTAGATTTCAAATCTCACAAATCGTTTAACCGTAATGTTCTCTCCTAATTTGCCGATAACACCCTTAACAACTTGCTCAATTGTTTGCCCTGCATCACGAATGTATTCTTGCTTAAGGAGAGTATCAACATCTTTTGGATCCATCGCTGCGATTTGCAAGGCAATTTCCTTTGCCAGATGCTTGAATTCATCTGTTTTGGCAACGAAATCTGTTTCACAAAGCAGTTCAACAAGCACGCCTACTTTGCCACCATTGTGAATATATGATTCAATAACACCTTCTGTGGTCTCACGGTCTTTTTTCTTTTCAGCTTTTTCAACAGCTCGCTTTTTGAGCCATGCAACAGCTTTTTTGTAGTCTCCATCTCCCTCTTCAAGCGCGCGACGACAATCAGCAATTGATGCTGCAGTTTCATCACGGAGTTGTTTGAGAAGTTTTAGATCTACGTTTACCATATAGTTATATTAATTAATTAGAAAATAAGAATCAAATAGTCGTCATTCTGGAAAGCAACGACTTTCCCAGAATCTGATCCTGGACAAGCCAGGATGACAACTTAAGATTTTGAAATTTATTTTTTAGCTTCTTCTTTCTTGTCGTCTGCTTTTTTTGGTTTTGCAGAGGCTGCTGGTTTGTCAGTTGAAGCTGTCTCTTTTTTCTTTGCCGTTGCTGCTTCTCCTTCTTTTGCCTCAGCCTTCGCTGCATCAGCTTTTTCTTTTGCTTCTTTTTTAGTTGCTATATCTTTCATCTGTTTTTTGCCTTCGATCCATGCATCAACAATGTAGTTCGTAAGTAACTCAAGTGAGCCAACAGCGTCATCATTTGCTGGGATTGGATAATCAATAATGGTAGGATCAGAATTGGTGTCAGTAATACCAACAGTTGGAATACCAGCTCGGCGAGATTCTTTTGCTGCGACTTGTTCTTGGTGTGTATCAATAATAAAAAGCACATCAGGAACTTTTGGCATTTCAGAAACACTGCCGTAGAAACCTTCAAGTTTTTGTCGACTTTTCTCCCAGTCACCAACTTCTTTTTTGGTGAATTTTGCTTTTTCGTAGCTATCCTGCAGACGTTCTGTAAGGTCTTTGAGTTTTCGATAGTTCTTTGAAACTTCGGAAAAATTAGTGAGCGTACCACCAATCCAACGCTTCGTGACAAAATAAACTCCTTCTACCTTTTCTGCTTCCAGACGTTCCTTTTCTGATTTAATGATGGCGACCGCTTGTTTCTTTGTCCCAACAATAAGAAGGTTTCCACCCTTTTGTGAAATCTCTTTGATAAATGCAGCAGCTTCTTCAAGTCCCTCTTTGGTCTTTTCAAGATCGATAATATGAATACCGTCTCGAGCTTCAAAGATGAACTCACGAGCTTTGGGGTTTTGACGAGAAACTTGATGTCCAAAGTGACATCCTGCTTCGAGTAATGCTTCAAGTGAAATTGTTTTCATAATAAATCCTTCTTTGTCTCGCCGTAGCTTGTAAAGCGAAGGCGGAACCCTCCATTCAGTAAACTCTCTTTGTCATGCTGAACTTGTTTCAGCATCTTTTTAAGTAGATCCTGAAATAAATTCAGGATGACATATCCAGGATTTAACAAACTGAATGTGTGTAATGATCGTATTATACTAGAAGTACCTTCTCTTGACAAGAGAGGCAAATTTCCTTACGCTAAAAAGAGACACTTCCTATGAAGCATAAAAAAACTGCACCAAAAAAATATTTGCGATTCCCCCAGAAAAAAGGCTATTTTAAGGGAGCGTTAGGCGCAGGAACAGCTTATGCGATCCTTGGAATGCTTGTTATCGCATTTGGTGCAGCAGCAATGCTTGGAGATATCGTCCCACAAAATAAAAATCCGATAGACAACCAACCAGTTATCATTATTAGTAACACCCAATCACCTCCACGTGACAATCTTCAGCTCTATACATTCCCGGGAGTGACCTATACACCGACACCCTCGCCCACACCCGTACCAACAAATCCACCACAACCACAAACAGGAGGTGGCAGCGGCGGCGGGAATCAACAGCCACAAACGGGTGGTGGCGGTGGTATCGGGGCAATGTAGTAATGTATGAGAGCAATACAACCTATACAAAAAACAAGTGGAAAACCATTTAGGGGTTCAAAAAGTCCTGGCGTTGGGTATCTGTGGGTACTTTTTGGCATGATCATAGCAATTGCTGCCGGGACACTTCTTTCAGGCGGTTTTTTACCGGTAGATCCAAATGGCCCAGGAGGCCCTCCCACGCTTGAGCCATATTTCGATCCAGCTGATTATGGCAAACAAGAGATATTGATCACTCCTGGCAATTTTGATGGTCAAGAAACAAACCTCCAATTAAAAACGTTTATGGTTAACACCTGTGGCCAAAAGACTGCAGTGGATTTCTTAATTGATACTTCAGGGTCTATGCAATTTGATAATAAAATGAACCGAACAAAAGAAGCACTCCGTTTCTTTACCGATAATTTAATTGGTAAATCAGTCATTGGTATGCAAACCTTTAGCGCTGAGGCAAAAGAAGTGGTACCACTACGTTACTATAAAGATGTGAAAGAAGACGTCTCAAAGGCCATTGAGGACTTAAAACCAGGAGGCAACACGGTAACCAGAGATGGATTTAACCTGGCAAAAGGAAAGCTTGCTGCCGCAATCACTTCAAATAAATACCCTGACTATCGTTATGCACTCATTGTTATCACTGACGGCATACCGGAGATCCCTCCTGCAGAGCAACAACCTGACAGCTGTATCATTAAAGTACCAGACGCAAATCTTACAGGAGACCGATGTTTTGCTAAGGAACAAGATCCCACACGTGCGCCAAGTGTTGCTAACGATATTAAAAACATGGGAGTTGACGTGTATACGGTTAATATTTATAGCGATACCTTCCCAAGCGACAGGGCAATGCTTCCTTACTTAGAAGCACTCCTCAAAGAATCTGCCTCACAACCTACTGATACTCACTATTATAATAGTATCAATGGGGACAATCTACAGGAAATCTTTGATAACGTGATTAGCAATATCTGTGACCCCGAAGCACAAATGGGAAGCTTCTAACTTTCGATCCTTTATCCGTCATGCTGGCTCGTCCAGCATCTCTCATTGATTCTGGATGCGCTTCGCTTACCAGAATGACGAGACTTATGGAAGAGGAAACTCTTTGCAAAAAGCTTTAATTTCTTTTGCAATTGCAACAAGGTTTTTATTCTTTTCTATATTCAACTGATACTCCTTCAGTAACGCCGCTCTCTTCAGCTTATCTTCTTTTGGTAATTCCATACCAAGAACTTCCTGTATCGCTCTCGCATACCAGAGAGCAATTTGCTTCATTTCTTTCTCTTTCATTCCTCGAGTCGTTATCGCTGGTGTTCCCAACCGTATACCAGAAGCAAAAAGTGGTGGCATGGTATCTCCTGGAACACCATTATAATTAAGTACAATTCCTGCTTTTTCTAAAGCAATTGCAGCAATGCGACCATTTACTTTCTTCTTTCGAAGATCCAACAAAATCAGGTGATTATCTGTTCCTCCACTTATCAAATCAAATCCTTGACTCTTTAATTCCTGCGCTAAGACTTTCGCATTCTCCACAATTTGTGCGCCATATTTTCTAAAAGCGACACTGCTGGCCTCTTTAAGTGCTACCGCAATTGCAGCTGTTTGATTATCGTGTGGTCCCCCTTGAAGCCCAGGAATAATGGCAGACTCAAGTTTTTTTGGTAATTCAGGATTCTTTTTTAAACCCTTTTCAGTAACCATAATCATTGCACCTCGAGGACCACGAAGTGTTTTGTGTGTGGTGGTCATAATAATATGCACATATGGGACTGGTGATTGATGTACTCCAGCAACGATTAATCCTGTGATATGGGAAATATCCGCCATGAGATAACAGCCTGCTTTGTCAGCAATTGCTCCAAACTTCTTGAAGTCAATTTTACGTGGATAAGCAGTATACCCACAAATTAAAAGCTGCGGTTTTTCCTGCATAACTTGTTTCTCGATTGCATCATAATCCAATTTATCATTATCCCCCAACGTATAATGCACAGCTTTGAAAAAACGGCCCGACAAACCCAATTTATGTCCATGAGTGATGTGTCCCCCATTTGCCAAAGATAAACCCATAAGCTTCTGACCGTTTTCAAGCAGAGCAAAGTAGATAGCAGAATTTGCAGGAGAGCCAGAGAGAGCCTGCACATTAACATAAGGAACCCCAAATAATTTCATCGCTCGCTCTTGTGTAAGACTTTCAACAGCATCCACAATCGCGTTACCTTGATAATAACGTTTACCTGGAAATCCTTCTGAATATTTGTTGGTAAGTACCGAACCTAAAGCTTGCATTACAGCTTGAGAGGCATAGTTCTCTGAAGCGATCATTTCGAGAACATCTTTTTGCCGTTTTTCTTCTTTTTTTACTAAGGAGTATATTTGTGGATCTGTTTGTTTTAAGTTTTTCATACCTCTACTATAAATATCCTCCGCTCATTTTGCAATAAGCATTTTACTTCTCTAAATCAAGAAACGTATACCGATACCCGTCTGCATCTTTCTTTTGTTCTTGAACAACGTGAAATCCTAAATCTTTATACTCCGGGAAAAACGTATCTGCACCGTAGGTGCCAGAAACCAAGGTAAGATACATTCTATCAACCAAATGCTCTTCAAGTGCTTCTGTAAAAATCTGTCCACCTCCAAAAATAAAAATTTCTTCTGATCCTGGAGATTTTTTGGCTTCCTCAATGCCTTCTTCAACGGAAGATACAACTGCATGGGGTTTATAGGGCAAACTGTCTAAAGAGTGTGGATCACGTGTAATCACAATATGCGTACGATTAGGCAATAATCTGCCAAGGGACTCAAAGGTTTTTCTGCCCATAACCAGTGGATGTCCATTGGTCTTTTCTCTCATACGACGGAAGTCTTCCGGGATCTTAAAAAGAATATCATTATTTTTGCCAATACCCAGATTCTGATCTATGGCGGCGATAATTGAAATAATTGGTTTATGCATTAGTCAAAAATGTCTTTTTTCTCAAGTCCGGCTTGCTTTAGAATAGAAGCAAACGTACCAGGTTTCAAATCTTTATTATGCATTGGGATAATTACTCGTTTCGTTTTATCATCGTCATGATGCAAAATAATATGACTACCACTCTGGCGACTTATATAAAATCCGTTCTGCTGGAGAAATTTTAATATTTTTTTAGGAGTAATACTGGGCATGTAACTTAACTAATTATACTTGAGTTGCTATCTTTATATGATCGATAAAAACAGTAGTATCTTCAGGGATTTTCTCCCCATCAGCAGCTAAATCTTCGATGTATAATTGTATTGCTTCTGCGATATTTGCCTTTGCTTCTTCAAAGGTATCTCCTTCACTAATACATCCTTGTAAGGCAGGCACCGTAACCGTATATCCACCCTCGGATTGTTCTTCAAAGAGCGCATCATATCGTAAAATAGTTTGTTTCATGGACATAGTATATCTTGCCAACCGATGACTTTCAAGGACTTAAATTCTTATGGAAATACTCTCGTAATTTTTTGGAGCGAGTTACGCAGTGGTTCGTAAAGCTCTTTTTTGTAATCAATCTTACGTGCGTGGCTAAAGTAAATAGTCATGTTATAAAAACTTTTTCCCTTCTTCTACCATTTGTTTTGTATGGCCAATTAATGGGAAATGAGCAATATCTGTAATTTTTACCCATTCAGGAGTAGTCTCTTCAGTTGCTTGCAGTTTCCCTGAATACTTCCTACATAAAAATACTGTTATTTTAAATCGCTTAGTTGTTCCATCTTTTCTAAGAATATCTGCCGGAGGGATAGTGAGAGGCAATTCCTCTAAATCATTTTGTGTTGTTACTAACCCCGTTTCTTCTTCCAGTTCCCGAATCGCAGCTTGAAGGGTAGTTTCATCTGTTTCTAGCCTCCCTGCTGGAATACCATATGAACCTGTTAAATGGCTCGCTTTTTCTCCATGTCGAACCATGAGCACCTTATCGTCTTTGAAAATGAGAACACCAACAGTTGGAATTGTTTGCATTTAAAAACCCCCAATATTTGCAATTGCTGCTTTTATCGGAGGATGGGGATCATATCCTTCAACGATGATATCCTCCATCGTAAAATCATCTATATCTTTAATCTTGGGATTTAGTTTCACCGTTGGTAAAGGACGAGGCTTACGGGAAAGTTGTTCTTTGACCGCATCAATATGATTAGAATAAATATGGACATCCCCAAAAAAGTGCACAAACTCTCCCGCTGGAATCCCGGTAACTTGTGACACCATCAAAAGAAGCAACGCATAACTTGCTATATTAAAAGGCACTCCAAGGAACGAATCAGCGCTTCGTTGATAAAGCCCAAGGTTTAATTTGCCATCAACCACTGCAAACTGATAGGTCGTATGACAAAAGGGTGGCACTTCGTTCGCATTTCCCTTACTTGCCATTGCATAGATAAAATCTGGATTCCAGGCTGAAACGACGTATGATTTGCGATAAGGCTTGTCTTTGAGCCCCTGAATAACCCACCCTAATTGATCAATCTCTCGTCCATCGCTTGCTGGCCATCGTCGCCACATACGGCCATAAATAGTAACAAGATCTCCCCATTTCTTTACAAACGTACTCTTTTCCCCAGACTCTTTAATCTTTGTGATAAAGTCTTCTTGAGTCATATCTTTAAGTTTTCCATTGCTTGCGAGCGATGCTTTATGATAGCGTTTCCAAGCCCATTCATCCCAGATGTGGACATTGTTATCAACCAAATATTTAATATTGGAAGAACCACTGAGAAACCACAAAAGCTCAACAAAAATGCCACGAGTAAATACTTTCTTTGTTGTCAGAAGCGGAAATCCTTTGGAGAGATCAAAACGCATTTGTCTGCCAAAAACAGATCGTATAAATGGTGGCTCTTCTCCTTTTTGTTTGTATTGTTCAAGCACTTCAGGAGTAAAAAAGAGAGGTTTGTCTGCCCCATTGTCGAGGATATCTTGGACTAAATCGAGGTATTGGTATTCGGGATGAGTCTTTACTGCCATGCGTTAACTATTGTTTATTTATAGCCTGTTCATCAACAATTTTCAAGGAGTAATTCCTGCCAATCGGTAATAATATGTGTAGGCTTATGCTTTTGTAGTTCTTCCAAGTCGTACATCACGTGATGCGACGAAGGATAATACAAAATACTAGCAATTCCTGCACTTTTTGCAGCTTGGATATCGGTATCCTTATCGCCAACATATACCGCTTGCGAATAGCGCTCTTGAGGAATCTTCAAATCTTTTAAAGCCTTGAGAATACCTGCCGGATGAGGTTTGCGATACGGAACATCATCCCCTGCTACCGCGACATGCACTAATGGATATAAATTCCGATCTCGCATAACTGGGTCAAAGCTTACCCGTCCCATGGTAGAAAAGATAGCAAGCTGTTTCCCACTTTCCCGTAAGGATACTAAAGCGTCATAGGCACCTACATGCAAAGATGCTTGAGGAAGCCGTTCATTAGCAAGGACATGAGCAATTTCCCGATAAGCCAAAAGATCTTTCTCCGCCAAACCAAATTTAAACATTTCTGCAAAATCGTGTGTATGCTTGGCCAAGATCGTATTTGCTGGAGGGGTGATGCCAAAATGAAGTAGTGCATCAGAAAAAATAGTTAACCATACTGCAGTCGTGTCCGTAATGGTGCCATCAAGATCAAAGATATAGGTTTCGTAAGATTTCATAATGGTGTAAATACAACTATTTCTTATTTGCGTTCTCGTTGCTCTTTTCTTCTAATCTTCTTACAAGTAATGCTAAGTTAGGTTTATATAAAACAATATCCAACGTTTTTTTATAATGACCAACTTGATAGGGCAATGCAAAGGACTCTTCTGTTACAAAAAACGGATGAGGGTAATCTTTATGATTTGCTGTCAAAATATAACCATTTTCCGTAATCGCTGTTGCTGCAATCAGCTTGTCCCCCATCTCAATGCCATCAATTTTCTCATCATGATAGAGACCACCCAATATAGAAGCAAATAAGAGAACTCTTGCTGATACTATTTTTTTCTCATAAGTACTAAGAACCGCCAATGCTTTCTTTCTTTTGCTGCCAAACAGCCCGTGAAGATATTCGTATACAGTGATCTCTGAAATGGTAAGGGAACCAATTTGCTCACCCGAAGAAGCTAAACATTTTATTACTGATTCTGCTTTCGATTTATTACTATCGTTGGAATATTGGACAACGCAAGTGTCTACAAATACCAAACTAGCCTTTTTATCGTGTTGAGGAGTTGCTATTTCTTCCATAGTCACTATCTTCGCTCGTAAAGGTACCGGCTCTAGATGCTGCCCTTGCTGCCTTGATCATTTCTCCTATATTTGTTTCTTTAACTGAATCGGGAGAAGTAGGTACATTACTAATCCCTGGACCAATAGTAATCTTTTCTCCATCAGGAAGTTTAATAACATAGGTCGTTTTTTTTTCAACAGTTTTCTTCATACTTTTTTAGTATACCACATGCTCCTGGGTTTATACCTGTTTTTCTTTTTTCGTCGCGGAGACTCGACCGCCTTGCCACTGTCCACGATACTGACTACCTTCTCCTTTTATTTCATGGAAGATAACGTGCATAAATCGTGCGCCCATTTCAATTTCAACGGTAATTGGTCCTTCATTTTTGAGACCAAAGGTTAATTCGCCTGAATACCCTGGCTGAATTGGACCGGTGCGAATAAAAAGACCAGATCGAAAGGTAGTTGTTCTGGGCAAAATAACAGCAGATAAGTCTATTGGTAGATTAATTTTTTCAATCGTTTTGACCAAAAAGAAATCTCCAGGTTTTATTTTGATTGACTGCTTTTTCTTTTCATCATAAACGAGAACTGATTCAATCTCTGGCGTTTTTCGGTGAGTTTCACCAAGAAATGCCTCTCCTGAAATTTTGAAAACTTCACCAAGACGTAAATCAAACCCAGCTCCTTCAGGATTGGTTAGCTCACGTTCAGAAAGCCCTTCAACAAGCTTTTGTTTTTTGACTAATGCTAAAAGTATTTTGGGTCCGAGTACCATATTATCTGTCATGCTGAACTTGTTTCAGCATCTTTTTTGTTTGTTCTTTGAGATCCCGAAATAAATTCGGGATGACAACTATTACAGTTTCTTAATAATCTCCGCCGTCACTTCTTCAACCGATTTGGTCGCGTCAATAACAATAAACTCTTTGGGGAATTTTTGCAAGAGCCAGTTGTAGCCTTTAATCGTTCGTTCAAGGGTTCGTTTGTCCTCATAAATTTCCCGCTTTCCCTCAGCTCTTCCTAATCGTTTCCAGGCAACCTCAAGCGGAACATCGAGATAAAAAGTGATATCAGGGACAATAAACTGATGATACATTGAGAGGATACTTTGCGCGACAAGCATATATTCCGCAGTATTTTCATCAAGATGATGATCAAGATCAGTAATACCATAGGGAACAACCGACCAAAAACACCTATCTGAAAGAACACTTTTCCCAGCTGCCAAAGATGGTCGAATTAATTCCTCATGATGGATTTCGCGCTCTGCACTGAAGAGATACTGGAAAGCAACAGGTGGAATTTTTGTTTTACCTTGCAAGATTTTTTGTATTAGCTCCCCAATAACGCCTTGATCTTTCCGAGGTTCTCGTGTTTTAACAATATCCTCTCCTTGTTGCCTGAGATACTCGGTAATTTTTTCTACTTGTGTCGTTTTTCCACTGCCATCAATGCCTTCGAAGACAATATAGCGACCTTTGGAGGTATTCCTCTTTAAATCAATATCAAACTCGACGTGGTACTTCATAAAAAAAATGTCATGCTGAATTTATTTCAGCATCTCTTTTGTCCAGATCCTGAAACGAGTTCAGGATGACAGCGAATTAACTTTCTTCTTGATGTATTCTTGATTCTTCGGGTGCATTTTGGAACTTATACTTTGCAAACTTCTTGCTTGTATATGGGGTTTGTGCCGGGGTAGATAACTCCTCAAAAGTCATAGCACAAATTCGCATACCAGATGTTAATTTAATCGCCATCCTTCCGAGATTTCCTAATTCCAATACAGGCTTCCCATCCCACCCTGGGTCAAAAATTGAAGCTGTTGAATGAACAACGAGTCCAAGACGTCCAAGTGAAGATCTTCCTTCAAGTCTTCCCATAAGATCTGCTGGAATTTTAACCGTTTCAAGCGTTACCGCAAGGACAAAATCACCAGGTTGCATAATAAAACTTTCTCCGTCTTTTATTTTGATCACTTTGGTAATTTCGTTACTGTAGTCTTTTTTTGCGGGATCGATATAGGGATATTTACTGTGATCAAAAACCCGGAAAGTATTTCCGAGCCGAAAATCAATCGAACAAGAACCAAGTTGCGTTGTCAGATCTGGAGCAGGTTTGATCGCGATCCTTTTGGTTTGGAGGGCTTTTTTAATATCTTGATCAGACAAAATCATATGACCCAGTGTAACACGGTTTTTTTTGATTGACAATGGGTTAGTAGTCTACTACGCTGTACATATGATGAAAAATCTGCTTATTTTGGTATGTTTGCTCTTTGTTTGTACAACACTATATCCATCAAAGGCTTTTGCTGAAACGTTTTATCATGTCGGGCAGAGAGATACCTGTAATAGGGTTGAAGTCACGGTAAGTGAAAATCAGGTTTGCCCCCGACTCAATGCAAGTGTTTGTTCTGCTCCACCCTATAGATCACAAATAGATAATTATACATTTACCATCACCTTACGAAGCCTTACCGGCACAGCAGAGCAAGTTACCCATCAATACTCCAGCCATTTCTGTACTAATGTCTGTGGTGTCTGTGCTGATAATAGCCAATATACCGACGAAACAGTTACCGTACCGGCTACGGGGACAAGAACCTTCGTTATGTCTCGTACTTCTCCTTATGGCTACGCCTGTGGCAATTATCAGATGGACTATGGCATTACCGCAATTGGTGGCAATACTGCCTGCCGATATTATGGGTTGACGTATCCAATTGGGGCATCTGCTATTTGTGAAGCGGGAAGAGCCTGTACCGGGCCGACGCTTCCCCCAAGTAATGCTATTACAGGCAATGTCTATATTGATGCCAATAAAAATGGCACAAAAGACGCTGGCGAAAGTAACTATTCTGGGGCTATTACTCTAACGTCTTCGAGAGGAACTGTTACAACAAATACAAATGGAACCTATTCTATTGCCAATATTAACCCTGGGGCTGTGACCGTTTCTTACACATCACTTCCAACAGATTACTCTCTCACCTACCCGCTCAATGGCCCACCACCTTCTTTTGGATTAACGACAGGAGCTGGATGTAACACCAATGGCGCTAATGGTGCAAGTTGTGCAGGAGGGAACATTAGCAATCTCAACTTTGGTATTACCAATCTCAAACCTTGGACACAAAGTCACTGTGGGAGTGTACGAATAGATGATGGCATAGATAATCCTATTCCACAATCTCCAAGTAGCGGGGGTTATGCAATTACGACCAATACGATATGGTGTACAAATCCAGGAGTGGCTTTTTCGGGAGATACCACAGCAGACTTTGGTAGTGGGCAAGCATCAACAACACAAAGAGTTGTCGGTGGTGGCAGCTATCCCGAAGTCTATGAATCAGCAAATCCTTCTGGCATTACCACTTCATACAGCTATCTTACGGCAAAAGCTCAGCAAGCAGGTATTACGCCAACGAACTTAGCAACCGTTTGTACGTTAAACAACTGTACCTTACCCTCATCACTCCCTCACGGCATCTACCAGGCAAATGATAACGTAACGCTTAATACCTATCAATTCCCAATCAACCAAGATTATGTCATTCTGATTAATGGGAACTTAACCATCAGAGGCAATATCTCGACACCACTTGGATCAACAGCCGTCTTTTCAACAGCAGGAAACATTATCGTTGATGCTGCTGTTGGATGGAATGCGGGTTTTCTCTTCCCCAACCTAGATGGTATTTTCAGTACTGATAGATCCTTTATCGTTAACTCAACCAATACGTGTAACGATTTGACGCTCAGTATTGGAGGAAATATTGTGACCAATGCAAGTGGATCAGGTGGAAGCTTCCAGAATAATCGTGACTTGTGTGGCAATGACGCCAATTACCCGACAATTTACTTTTACCCCCGACCTGACTTCTTTTTGAACCTTCCAGACTTCATGCGGGTACAAAATACTCTCTCGTGGGAAGACGCTCCATAACTCTCTTGACACTCTTCTGTTTGTTCTATACGATAAAAGTACCCTGCGAAAGGCAGTGGTTTTTATGAATTGGTTTACAAAAAAAAGGATCGTCATAGGCTTAATTGCGTTGTTGCTGGTGACCATTCCCCTCACCATTTCTCTCTCGCAGCAACAACAGAATCCAAGAGGCAAAGCAGCGGCTTCGAGTTCCCTTTCCTTTACTCCCGTTTCAACCGTTACCAATCCCCTCGTCAAAAATGTTGGAGACACCATAGCACTTGATATGATGGTAAATCCAGGCAGCAACCTTGTCTCGATTGTCCGTTTTCAGATAACCTATGACCCGACAAAGCTTGAAATCATCCAAGCCACTCCTTTCACCATTAATGCGGCGGCTTTCCCAACCAACATTGAAGGGCCAGTACTTGGAACAGGCTCTGTTGCTCAATCACTCTCCATAGGAGCTGATCCAACCAAAGTAATTCAAACAACAACACGAGTAGGTACCCTTAATTTTAAGGCAAAAGCTGGAACAGGTACGACTCCCACAACGGTTACCTTTGCTAATTTGACGCAAGTACTCTCTGCTGGAGAAAATGATCAGGCAAGCGAAAACGTGCTATCAACGACAAGCCCTGCATACATCACAATTGCAGGAAGTACTGCTACTCCTAGTGCGAGCGTCCAGCCAACAGGAAAAAGCACAACGCTTAATTTCACGATTCTCCTGCATGGTATTGGGACATCGGGAGACAACCCTAATCCTTCTGGCAGTAGCTTGAGCAATAAAAACCCACTGCACCCACAAAGGAACCTCAGGATAGAAATTTATGACAGTAATAACACCTTAGTCGGGAAAAAAGAAGGTTCTCTCCTCTATCAGGAAGGTAAGGGGAACTTTGCGGCAACCGTTGATCTCGGTCCAACCTTTCCAACTGGCGAATATATCATAAAAGTCCAGACGGATCGATACCTTCGTCGGCTCCTTCCTGGTATTCAATCGATTAAAACTTTACAAGATAACAAGCTTGCAACGGTTGATTTGGTTGCCGGTGATGTGAACGATGACAACTTTCTGAATGTCCTTGACTACAATACCTTCCTTGACTGTGGGTATGGCGAATTGGAGCCCCTCCCAATGATTGATCCAAATGCCAAATACAACACTACCGAATGCAAAGCCCACACGCCGGTTATCAATGTTGATGTTGACGACAATGGCATTATCAACAGTCCTGACTATAATTTGTTCCTAAGAGAGCTTTCCGTCCAACATGGAGACTGATCAAATAAAGAAAACCACCAGTGGCAAAATAAGGCATAAATTTCTCCTTCTGGGAGTTGTTTTATTACTATACTCATTAGTTGTGATCCCTATTCTGGTTATCAACACCCAGCAGCAACAAGATACCCGCAGTCGTGGACAGACGATACAAACAACTTTGACGGATGCATCTACACCAACCAAAACACCGACACCGACCTTTACCCCTACACCAACAGCATCAGCCACAGCCTTTTCGGTGACCGTACTCCTCGATGGCATTGGTAGTCGTGGTGATAATACAAATCCAACCGCAAACATAACGAGTAATAAAGATCCAAAACAAAAAACAAAGAAGACTACTGTTACGGTTTATGATGCAACAAATACACTTATTGCATCAGGTTCAGGTGACGTTCTCTATAATGCAACTGATGGAAACTTCACGGGGACTGTTCCGCTAAAGAAGTCTTTGACAAACGGCAGTTATCTCGTCAAAATACAAGTAGATGGGTATTTACAGCGTTTGGTCGCGGGAATTCAAGCAGTGAAATCTGGAGCAGCGACAACACTTCCTGTTACACCGCTTGTTACAGGTGATATTAATCGCGAGAATACCCTTAATATCTTGGATTACAATCTATTGCTTGATTGTTACAGTGATTTAGCTGTTGCATCCAATTGTCCAACAACCCAAAAGAAAGTAACGACAGATATCAATGACGACGGGTTCGTTAATCAGGTTGATTACAATCTCTTTTTGCGAGAGATTGTAACACAACCGGGGGCATAATATGAGTAAAAGTACACAAAATAAATTTATCTTTGGCATTTTTGTCCTTTTTCTGGCAATTACGATACCGCTAACAATCTATCTCTCACAACAGCAACAAGAGAACAGATCACAAGCAACGGCTTCTACTTCTCTGTATCTTAATCCAGCTACAACTACTTCTAACCCATTACAAAAAAACGTTGGAGAAACAGTTTCTTTTGATGTTATGGTAAACCCTGGAAATAATCTCCCTTCAATTATCAAACTTGAATTAAAGTATGACCAGACGAAACTACAAGCAAATGGTGCTTCAACCTTTAGTACCAATATCGCTGCATTTCCTCAAGTTATTGAGGGTCCATTGGTCGTAAATGGTAGTGTTTTTGTAACTGTATCTATCGGCTCAGAAACGACAAAGGCAGTCCAAACAACCACCAAAGTCGGTATGGTTACTTTTACTGCACTTTCGGCAACAACCCAACCCTCCGCAATCACTATTGGAAGCAAAACCCAAGTACTCTCTGTCGCAACCACCGATAATGTAACCGAAAACGTGCTCGCCTCGACTCTTCCTGGATATGTCACTATTTCAGGAAGTACCATCACCCCAACAACACAGGCGACACCAACAGCATCTCCTTCGCCTAGCCCAACGAAAACACCATCTCCTACGGTACAGCCAACAATATTGCCAACGCAAGTGACAACAGGAACAAGGCTCGCGCTAACAGTCTTTATGCATGGAATTGGGAATAGTGGTGATAATGCTAATCCAACCAGTTTTTCTTTGAGTAATAAAACGCCAAAGTTCCCGGCTCGTACAGTTACCGTCTCACTCTATGATAGTAGCAATAACCTGGCAGCTAGTGCTTCGGGGTTGATAACGTACAATGCTGCTAATGGAAACTTTACGGGGGTGATTCCTCTCCCTGAGACAGTGGCATCGGGACAGTATCTTATTAAAATAAAAGAGCCATTACATCTCAAGAGACTCATCCCGGGCATTCAAACGATTACCCAAAATAACAATAATCAAATGCCAGCGATCACACTCGTTGCTGGAGATACCAATAATGATAATGCCTTAAATATTGTCGACTACAGTACGCTTATCGGTTGTTATAGTGATCTACAGGCTGCGGTCTCTTGTACGGATGAAAAAAAGAACTGGAGCGATCTGAACGATGATGGATCAGTAAATCAAGTTGATTACAGCCTCTTTCTTCGGGAAATTACTGTCCAAAATGGAGACTAATTTCAAAGTATACTAATGTTATGCTAGATTAAAAAAATTCATGAAAAAGTTTTTCCTTATTGTCCTCACATGCCTTCTTGTTAGCGCACTTTTTGGAGGAGGATTATCTCTTTTTATCATGCAAGAAAAAAAAGCTAGTCCTTCGCTTTCACAAGCCCCCTCACCTTCCCCAGTAGCGCAAAGCACACTTCGCCTCTCTCCAGCAGCATTGACAATACAAGCTGGTATTCCCGCAACAATTCAGGTAAAAATTGAGAACAGCAATGCTTCTCCGACACTCGTACAGCTAGAGCTGTCTTATGACCCGAACACTGTTACCAATGTTACCCTTACCCCTGGGGATTTCTTTACCAAACCAGTAATCCTGTTTTCTAAAGTAAGTCCCACCAGTGGAAGGATCTCCTATGCGATTAGTTCAGAAGAAAAATCAACAGCAACTAGTGGAACTGTAGCAACACTTTCTTTTTTACCTATAGCCTCTTTTGCAAACGAAACTGCAATCTCTTTTCTCCCAAAAACAATTGTGAAACAAGACTCTGGAGAAAATATTTTGAATGGAGCTTATGGAACGACCCTACAGTTTACGACTATTGTACCTTCCCAAACGGCAACAAATTCTGCCGTATCGTTTTAGTGGGAATTAGTTCTTCGGAGTAAATCGCTGAATTTTAGGGTGAAACAGTCGAGGGAATTCATGAAGTGCTGGAAAACGCTTGGCTGACTGCGGAAGACTTACCGAACCCATCGCCGTAACCGTTGGTTGCTTACCATCAAAATCTACCGCAAAAATGGGCAATCCCAATGCTAAGTTATGCAGTGTTGCCTGTAGTTGCAGATCGGATTCTTTTTTCATATCCTCAAAGGTAAGTCCTTTGATATGCATTTCTTTGACGAGGTTTTTCAAAAACCCATTATCACGCTCATCATCATAAATAAAGTACATCTGCCCAAGCTTTGGATTATCAGCAAGAACTGAATAGTCTTTACTCTGAACAATAATGACACCACGCTCTTTGTGATAACCAGCAAGGTTTACCATGTGTACCGTACGCGAAATTTCGCAAATATTGCGTGCATATGCAACAATCCGTCTGACATCGTCCCCGCTTACATCATAGGACTTTGCGAATTTTTTGCTTGCTGCTTTGGCAATATGCCCACAGCCAATAAGCCGCCGATGATCATGATTCGTAGGATCTGCAAATTGATCCGTATGGAGACAGAATCCTTCACCACTTTTGGAGACAACTTTATAAACAGCGTTAAAACATTGTTCAGGGGTGAGGCCAAGTTTTTTTCTCTGATTGACTGCCAGTAGTGCCATGACATACCCCCCATCGCCACCAGGTCTTGCGATCATTCCTGTTGCTTGATTGGGCAAATACCTACCATCGATACATTTTCTGCCAGCACTGGCAGGAACAATGCTTTTTGAGACATACTGAGTAGCTTCTCTCAAATTGACTGGTGCCATCGTACAAAAAGTATACCATAAACGAAGGATCTATCGATCAAATCCTGAATACGAGAGGTTAAAACTTTTATTAATCAAAGGGAAATCAGGAACGATGTTGCCTTCAACGGCATACGATACTGCCGGCCAATTGAGAAATGACGGATCACGAACACCTACTCTGGTTATTTCTCCTTGTTGATCGGTCATTACCAGATAGACAATTTCTCCCCGCCAGCCTTCAGTGATGCCAACCGCCATAGACTCTTTCGCAAAATCCTTTACTGGTACGGCAAGGACAATCTCTTCCTTTTGCACATGAGTTACAGCACTGGTAATCAGCCGTATTGACTCATATACTTCCTCAATACGTAATTGGAATCTGGCATAGACATCACCACTGTGTTGCAATACCATCTTGTGATGCAGTTGCCCATAGCCAGCGTACGGATAAGAAACTCGAGCATCTTTGGCAAGCCCCGTCATACGAGCTGCCATACCGACCACTCCATGATCTTTTGCTGTTTGCAGAGAAAGATACCCTGTCCCTTTTAGTCGATTCATCACTGTTTCGGTATCCTCAGCAATAGCAATAAATTCCTGGAAATCACGGGATATATGTTCGAGCGTCTTGACTGCATCTTCAAGCAGTTTTGCTGGAATTTCTTTGGTGACACCCCCAACGCAATTGATCTCTCGTAAAAATCTACTCCCTGCTAATCGCTCATTGATCTGCATTACTTCTTCCCGAAGCCGCATACCATTACTCCCTCCAAAAGCAAACGCTGTATCATTGAGGATGAACCCTACATCATTAATATGATTCACCAACCGCTCAAGTTCTGAGAAAATAACCCGTACATATTTCGCGTATGACGTAGCTTCAATACCTGCTAAATCTTCAAGCGCCTGACAAAACGCGAGTGAGTGAGCAAATGACATGTCACCTGAGATGTGTTCTGAAAGTTTGAGCTTGTCAGAGAGGCTAAGATGTTCA